>Ga0272441_10002054_pt1 | contig 41737 bp, 35 predicted proteins | sample SSMProp6N_FD_193582 | JGI IMG/M metagenome (GOLD analysis project Ga0272441, IMG submission 193582) | Marine sediment archaeal communities from Little Sippewissett salt marsh, Falmouth, MA, United States - SSM-Prop-6N | ecosystem: Environmental > Aquatic > Marine > Wetlands > Sediment ...
TTGCCTTTGTAGATTGATTTGGCTTAATTTTGTATTTTCACCCATTAGGTGAAATACAAAAATTAGTATTAACGGCTAAATATTATAATAAGCTTTATACTAATTACTATTTATGAATAAAAGGGGTAAATATGGTAAAATAGAGTTGTATGCTAATAGATAAAAAAATATTGTTTATTTTACTGCTAGGGGTTATAGTTTTTTCGTGGAATATAGGTTCAGTGGATTTGATCAGCGATGACGCCACTTATTCTTATCGGGCTTTGGGTTATTTTGATTATCTAGCTTCAGCAGAGCAGACTACTCCGATACAATGGTTTGGCAGTGTGCCGGCTTGGGCTAATTTATCTTTTCATGATGCGCCTCCGTTTGTTTTTGGGATTCAAAAGGTTTTTTTTGTTTTGTTTGGGGATAACGTAGTGGCCGCTCGAATTCCGTTTGTTTTGGCAGGGGTGTTAACAGCTTATGTAATTTTTTTGATTGCCAATATATTATGGTCAAAAAGAGCCGGTTACTTAAGTGCCCTTATTTTTATTTTAATGAGTTTTACTTTATGGTCAGTTAATACAGGATATTTGGAGTCCATTGAAGTTGCTTTTATTTGTTTATCGATTTATTTTTGGATTAAATCCAGCCGAGAGCATAAGAAAAAGAATTTTTATTGGTGGGGTTTATGTTTTGGGTTGGCTCTAATGTCAAAATATACTGCAGTTTTTTTATTGCCTTTGTTTATAATTGATTTGTTTATATACAGGAGAGATATGCTTAGGACCAGGGAAATTTATATCGGGGTTTTGATTTTATTATTATTGTTAAGTCCGGTGATTGTTTATAATATTGCGATGTATAGTGCCAGGGGCCATTTTGATGCTCCGATATCATCTGTTGTTGGTATGGAAACAGATGATTTTTTAAGTTTGTCTGAAAGAAGAGCTAGTTTTGGCATGGGATCAGGATTATTGTCAATATTAAGGTTTTTGTATAAAAATATTTCTTTTGGACTAATGGTTTGTTTTTATTTGTCGTTTTATTATTATATTTATAGTTTTATCTTCAAGTCTGGTTTTAAGTCAAAAAAGCAATTGTTGCTTTTAATGGCTTTAATGTTGGTGTTAATACTGTTGGTTTTAGTGGGGGTTGAAAGTAGGTTCTTAATAATATTAATACCTTTTGTGGTATTAATAATTGCTTTTGGGTTTGATGTTTTTTTTGGCTTTTTACAGCAAAAAAATAGTCGGTTGTGGCTTTATTTCGGTTGCGTGGCTTTGTTTTTGGTTTTAGGGTTTGAATTGTTTTACAATATAAATTCAAATTTTTTAATTAATCAGATTGGAAGTAGCAGTTATCTGCAAGCAGAGCAAAATTTGAGCCAAAGAAAACTCGGTTTTAATAGTTTAGATAAATACATACGCGAAAATGTATTACCGCAGGAGTTGGAATTGAAGCGGCCTGAAAACTTGGCTGATATTGATAGTCGGGCAGCTCAATTTGTAGCTGAAAATAATGTGATGTATTTTTTTGATGATAGCGCTAATTGGTTTGCGCATAATTGGTATTTTAGGAGGTATTCAAATTATTATGGTTTACCCATGGTTCCGTTTCATGAGCAGTCAAAGGTGGTGGGGTCTGCTAATTTGTTTGATTATTATTCTAAGTTGGGGATAAAGAATTTTTATTTTATATATATGCAAGATGAGAGATTAATTGATTCGAAAAAAGCAGATCAGCCTATAAGGGAGATGGCAACTAAAGTGGCGACAGTATTGGACGGATCAGAAGTAGAAAAAAAAGAAATAAAAAACCGCTTGGGAGAGGTAGTGGCGGCGGTTTATTATGTGGAATTATAATCTATTTTATTGCCAAAAGTTCATTTAATTTTTTTAGATGGTGGGATTAAATATAGATGATTTAAAAGAATTGACCGTGTTTTGAGGCTTGATAATGATAGATTTTAAATGCAGGTTGGCCGTCAAGCCGGTATATAGTGGTTTCTGGTTTAATGTCTTTAGCTTTGAATACTGATTCATATTTATCTGACATATTATCACTAATGTATTTGCTTGATTTTAGCTTAGCGTATTCAGTTGCTTTGATAAAGTAAAATTCTTCTATATCAACTCCTTGTTGGTAAAAGCTGTATAGATTAGTCGGGTTTATTAACGGAATATTTTGGTAAAAGATTCTTTTTTCAAACAGCCATACTTTGCTGAACCAATTTATATTTTGGTCTGTAACAATGATTGCTTTGAATTCTTCTAGATTTTTTGTATTTGGTTGTATCTGGCTGTATTTTTGCAGTCTTTTTTGTTTTTGGCGCATGTTTTGCAGTTGGGTTGAATCTATTAAGCCCGCTCCGATTTTATTGGTAATATATTTATTTTTTACCAGTTGATTTAAATATTGGTCTAATTGAGAGTTACCATAATTATTTGATTTTAACGGGCTTGATAGCCAGCCAGTATATGTTTCTATTTTTTTGGCAAAGATTTGGTTATTAAAGCTAAAAAAAGCCAGATATATAAGTAGTAGGAAAAGACAGCATTTTGAAGTTATAATTAGATATTTTGATTTAATAAGTTTATATAAATCGTATAAAAATACGGCTAAAACAATGGATAAAAATGGAGCATATAATGGCATATATCTTTCAGTCGGTGATATAATGACAAATTGTAGCGTAAGAAATAAAAGCAGAATCAAGATTAATTTATTTTTTGCTTTTATAATAGAGTATATAATCGATATAATACTTAGGCTGATCAATGGCCAGGACATAGTGTTGGCCATGGATTTGACAGTTCCCCATAAGCTGGTTAAGTAGTTATGGTTTAAGTTGCGGTCAAATTGCCAGGGGTTATTTTGATTGAATACAGCTGAAAATTCAAGGTCAAAGTGGCCTAAGGCAGAAAACATTCCGGCATTATATATAATCACGGGAGAGAATATTAAAATAGATATTGCGATCGCTAGATAGAGATAGTGCTTTTTGAAAATATCCCTTTTAAATATTATCAGGTAGGTTAAAAAAGAGGGGATTATAAAAAAAGTGGTATATTTGGTGATTAGAGTAAGGCCAATGGAGATGCCTAATAAGGGCCAGTATTTTTGGTTTTTTATAAATTTATTAAAAAAATATATTGATATTATTATAAAAAAAACAGCTCCGGCTTCAAGATAAGCGGAGCGGGCAGACCATATAAATAGATTGTTTAAGGCAAGTAGTATAGCGGTCAGTGAAGCTGTATTTTTATTGTGTTTTTTTGTCACTATTAAATAGGTGAACAAGAGTGTTGCCAGGCTGAATAGAGCATAAGGCAGTTTTGAGAAAAAAGAGTTGGGGTTTATTTTAAGGAACAAGTGTTGGATTAAAAATAATAACGGCGGGTGGTCGTGATAAGAAAAATTAGCCCACCAAGGGTAATGGTCAAATATATTTAGAGGGGTTGGTTGCTTGTCCCCGAACATAAAATCTACCAGTCCGATAGCGCGGCTGCTATAATGGGAATCATCGCCGATGATGTCAACTAAATTTATTTGAAAAAAGATGATGATTGCGGCCAGCAGGAAAATAGCCACAAAAATTTTATGTTCAACTATTGTTTTTCTAATGGTATCAAGCATGGGATCAGAGTATTGATTGGGATTGTTTTAAAATTATTTATCGTATATATCCAGTGTTTGAGCGATCATTTGCCCTAGGCTGAATTGTTTAGCTTTTAGGGTTGCGTTTTGGCCTAACTTGAAAGCTTTTTCCCGGTCTTGACTTAAATTTATAATAGTTTCAGCCAAAGAGTTGTAATCAGCCGCAGGAGTCAGGAGGCCAGTTTTGTTGTGATTTATTATTTCCGGATTACCGCCGACATTGGTGGCGATAATAGGTAAGCCAGCGGCAGATGCTTCTATTAATGAATAAGCAAACCCTTCTTTGATTGATGGTAGCACAAAAGTATCAAAAGCTTTTAAATATTGGCGTGAGTTGGCTATGCGTCCGGTTAAAAATACGGTTTGGCTTAATTGGTAGTTGTGTATAAGTTTTTCTAGTTTATCTCTATCTTCGCCATCACCGATAATAATGAATTTTATTTTATGCTCAATTTGTTTTATTTGGCGGGCAGCTTCGATTAAATATATTAATCCTTTATTGGGGTAAAAGTTGGCAATAGTGCCAATCAGTTTATAGCTTGCTGGTTGTAAGTCGTAGTTTGTTAAGGTTTCGATTTTTTTTATTGCTTCTTGTTTGGACAAGAAAGCTAGATTAGGGAGGTCAATGCCATTGTGGATGACTGAAATTTTATGCATTGGGGCTATTTTGTATTTTAACAATGATTTTTGGTCAAATTCAGACACGCAGATTAAATAATGTTTGAATTTTGACGATAGCCATTCAGCCAGCCAGTAAAATATTTTTTTAAACAAAGTTAGGTTTTCGTTCAGAACTAATCCATGGACTGTGTAGATGATTTTTTTAATATTGGCGAATTTGGCCGCTATAGCTCCAAGAGAGCCGGCTTTGCTTGAATTTAAGTGAATAATATCCGGTTTTATTTGGCGGCATAGTTTGGTAATAGACCAGAAAGCCAACCAGTCATTGTAAAAATTAATTTTTTGTTTTAAGTTTTTAATGTAATAGGTTTTAATACCAAGTTTAAGTAATCGTTTGATTAATTCTCCGTTTTTATCTTCACCGACAGCGACCGCAACCTGGAACTTTTTATTATTTTTTAGATAAGAGGCTAAATCAAAAATATATGCCTGGGCGCCGCCCCATTTAGATTGAGTGATTAAATAAAGTATTTTTTTGGGTTGATTATTTTGCATAAACTTGATAAGATTGAAATAGTATTTGTATTTTCATTATAGATGACAGCAAGGTGAAGTGCAAGTGGCTATAAATCATAAATTTTAAATCAAGAATATTTTTTACTAATTGATAACATTTATTGCGTGTAAGTGCCCGCGGCTTTTGGCTAGGATTATTTAGTGTAATCTCAAAAGTTTATTGCGGGGCGAGTTAGCAGTTTATTTATCTGTTCAAATAATAGGTTTATGACAATACTTGTTAGTGGCGGCGCTGGCTTTATCGGTTCCCATTTAGTTGAATATTTATTAAATCAAGGGCACGAAGTGATTGTACTTGATGATTTTTCTACTGGCTCGCGAAAAAATTTAGATGATTTATTTAGTAATCATAAGTTAAATATTATCGAGCATGATGTGGCTCGGATTTTGACAGGGGATAAATTTAATTTTAAAAATATTAAACTGGATCGGATTTACAATTTGGCTTGTCCGGCTTCGCCAGTGCATTATCAGAGAAATCCGGTTAAAACCATGAGGACAAATTTGTTTGGGATGCTGAATATGCTTGAGCTGGCTCGAAATAATAATGTTCGGGTTTTGCAAGCGTCAACCAGCGAGGTTTATGGCGATCCAGAACAACATCCGCAGCTTGAGTCTTATTTGGGCAAGGTTAATTTTATCGGACCCAGAGCCTGTTATGACGAGGGTAAACGAGCGGCAGAATGTGTTTGTTTTGACTATTACCGCAAATATAAGATTGATATTAGAGTGGTTAGAATTTTTAATAGTTATGGCCCTAAAATGGCAATGGATGACGGTCGGGTGGTATCTAATTTTATCATTCAAGCTTTACGCGGAGATGATATTACTGTTTATGGGGACGGGTTACAAACAAGGAGTTTTTGTTATGTAAGTGATATGGTGTCTGCTTTAGTGAAAATGATGGAAAATAATAGTTTTATCGGGCCGATTAACGTCGGTAATCCAGGTGAGTTTACTATAAAAGATTTGGCTGAAAAAATAATTGAGTTTACGCATAGTAAGAGCAAATTGGTTTATAAGGCATTACCACCAGATGATCCTGCAAAGCGCAGGCCTGATATATCCTTGGCAAAAGAAAAGTTAAATTGGAAGCCAGAAATAGATTTGGATACAGGAATTAAATATACAATTGACTATTTTAAAAAGTTGATATAATATTAAATTAACAGTTTATACTGCTATTTTTTAATATCTATTGTTTTTCTATGGGTCCTTACAAGCGCAAAAATGTATTTTGGACAATTGGACTGGTATTACTGCTGGCTGTTTTTTCTTTTTTAGTTGACTGGCATGCTAGTCCGCTTGAGCAAGATAGCCAAGGATTAAATGTGCCTGGATGGGTGCCTTTAAGCAGTTTTTGGAATGAGTTTGATTACCACCTCGGACTTGATCTTAAAGGTGGCACGCATTTGGTATATCAGACAGATACGTCTGATATTGATTCAAGAGACCGGGAGTCTGCAGTTGAGGGGGTTAGAGATGTGATCGAACGGCGAGTAAATGCTTTTGGAGTATCAGAGCCAGTAGTGCAGACCAATGAGGTGGATGGCGAATATAGGATTATTGTTGAACTGGCCGGAGTGAGTGATGTTAACCAGGCGATTACAATGATAGGGGAAACCCCATTGCTGGAGTTTAAGCAGCAAAATCCAGAATATTCTGAACAAATTGAATTAACACCGGAACAGCAGCAGGAAATGGACGAATATAATAAACAGGTTGAGCTAAAGGCGATTGATATCAACAATCGGGCGTTGGCCGGGGAGGACTTTGATGTTTTGGCTAGGGAGTTTTCTGAAGATCCAGGTTCAAAAGACAAAGGAGGCGATTTGGGCTGGACTAGTCGTGGGGTGTTTGTGCCCGAATTTGATCGAGTTTTATTTGAAGATTTGGATGTAGGCCAGATTACTCCGGCTCCGATTAAAACTCAATTTGGTTATCATATTATAAAAAAAATAGATGAGCGTCAGGCAGTTGATACAGTTGATTTTGAAGATTTAAATGATTTGGAAATAGGAGAAGATAATAATAAGAGTGAAGTTTTGGAAAATGCAATTGATAATCAAGAACCTAATATGGAAGTGTGGTCAAAACACATTTTAATCGCGACTAAAAGCGAGGTTGATTTTGCTCCGATAGTAGATCAGTGGGAGAATACCGCTTTATCAGGCAAGCATTTGGAAAGAGCTTATGTGGAATACGATCAAACCACTGGCGATCCTGAAGTAAGCTTAGAATTTAATGATGAAGGGGCGGAACTGTTCGAGCAGATTACAGCTGACAATATTGGCAAGCCAGTAGCCATATTTTTAGATCAATATCCTATTTCTGTCCCTAATGTCAGGGAAAAAATTACTGGGGGCAGGGCAGTAATTACAGGCAGATTTAACTTAACTGAAGCTAAAGAGCTGGTGCAAAGACTTAATGCCGGTGCATTGCCAGTTCCGATTGAAATTATATCACAGCAAACAGTCGGGCCTACTTTAGGCAAGGTGTCAGTAAATAAAAGTATTTTTGCTGGCTTGATTGGTCTAGCAGCAGTGGCTTTGTTTATGATATTGTATTATCGGCTGCCAGGATTGTTGTCAGTATTAGCTTTGTCTATTTATACAGTAGTGGTATTAATGGTATTTAAATTACTGCCAGTGACATTGACATTGGCTGGGGTAGCTGGTTTTATATTGTCAATTGGAATGGCGGTGGACGCCAATGTGCTTATATTTGAAAGGCTTAAGGAAGAGCTCCGTTCTGGCCGTGAGTTTAGTGGCGCTGTTGAAGAAGGGTTTAAGCGTGCCTGGACTTCTATCCGTGATTCTAATATTTCTACTTTACTTACCTGCGCGATATTGATTTGGTTTGGCAGCTCAATTATAAAAGGATTTGCAATTACACTTGCTATTGGTGTATTGATATCAATGTTTTCAGCTATTATAATTACCAGGTCTTTTTTAAGGGTTTTAAATGCCGATAAAGTGAATAAGCACAGGTGGTTGGTGGGCAGGTCACTAAAACATTAAAACATGGTAATGTTGAAATATTTTTTACTTTTATATCAATATGATTAATATTATTCAAAAACGAAATATTTTTTTTACTATTTCAGGTATATTGGTAATTGCCAGTATTGTCAGTCTTTTGGTATGGGGGTTAAATTTGGGTATTGATTTTACTGGTGGTAGTTTGTTGGAGATTAGTTTCAGCGAGAACAGGCCGGAATCAACTGCAGTTTTGGATGCATTGTCAGAGGTTGATTTGGGTGAAATTAGGCTGCAGCCCACAGGTTTTAGCGAATATATAATCAGGACCAGAGATTTATCAGAGGAAGAGCATCAGCAGGTATTGGCGGGTTTAAGGGAAGTTTTTCAGTCGCAGGATTTAGTGGAAAACAGGTTTGAATCAATTGGGCCGGTAATTGGCCAGGAGTTGCAACAAAAAGCAATAATTGCAATTGCGATTGCATTAATAGTGATTATTTTATATATTGCTTATACTTTTAGAAAAGTGTCTAAGCCAGTGGCATCATGGAAATATGGAATCAGCGCTATTATTGCGCTTGGGCACGATATTTTGATTGTGACTGGCATTTTTGCCTTGCTGGGATATTTATTTGAGGTAGAAGTCGGGATTTTATTTGTAACTGCCTTGCTTACGGTGCTTGGCTATTCAGTTAATGATACGATCGTTGTATTTGACCGCGTCAGGGAAAATTTAATTTATCGGCCTAAAGATACCTTTGTAGATACGATTAATCATTCGGTTAATGAAACTATCACTAGATCGATTAATACTTCGTTGACAACTTTACTAGTGTTGTTATCGCTATATTTTTTGGGCGGGACAACTATCAAGGAATTTGTGTTAGTATTGATATTAGGGACTGTATTTGGAACTTATTCATCAATTTTTATTGCGTCACCGTTATTGGTGGTGTGGAATCAGTTGAAGAAAAAGAGCTAGGATTTATGATTTATGAATGTTTGATATTAGACACCCAAAAGGGTGTTTTTTTGATTGCCAATATGTTAAGATAAGATTATATAATAATTTGTTATGCAGAATAAGTTTGTGAGAAAAAAAAAATATAATAATCCTTTTGTAAAAGCTATCCCAAGGCAGAGTTGGTGGCAACAGAAAAAAAACAGATTTAGATTAAGGCTGGCTGGATCAGTAATAATAATATCTGGCTTGGTTTATGTTTTCGTTTATTCAGGTTTTTTGGAAGTTAGGCAGATTGTTGTTAGCGGGACCAATAATCAGGAGGTTATTACTGAAATTCAATTAATTACTCGCCAATATATTAATATTAATTGGTGGGGTTTTATACCCCAGGATAATTTGCTGGTTTTGAATAAAAAAAAATTGGCTGAAAAAATTAACCAAGGATTAGTGTTGGAAAAATTAGACATAAAGCCCAGCTTCAGACACAAGTTAAAAATAGAGGCTAAGGAAAAAATACCAGTATTATTGTGGCAGAATTATGAGCAGATACAAGGCGGATTGGCGGAAGAATATTATTATATAGACAGATTAGGAATTGTGATGGGCTCGATTTTATTTAATCAAGTTGAGTATGATTTACCTTTAGCCGCTTATGCCACTTCAAGCAGAGTGATTGTAGGCCGACAGGTAATTAAGCCGGATCAGGTTGAATTTATAGTTGATTTTTTTAATCAATCTGGGGATAAATTTGACCAGTGGCAATTTTCCAAGGCAGTGATTATAAATAAGATAGACGTAGAGTTTAATTTTTATACTAATGAGGGTTGGTATGTTATTCTGGGGTTAGGACAAGATATCGGCCCTAGGTTGGAAAATTTAAAAGCTTTATTAGATCAGAAAATTGAAGACCGCAACCAGCTTAAATATGTTGATTTGAGAATAAAAGATAAAATTTTTTACCAATAGACAGGTGCGGGGTTTTTACAAATGTGTTTGTGGGATTTTTTTACCCCTGAAGTCATGGTATGATTTTAGGTCGAATTTCCAGAAGTTGAGCGGGACTGTATAGAATTGCCACTTTTTTGTTATTTATGTTATTCATATTTTAACAAATAAAAAAAGAACCAGTCCTGGATTAGAGGTTCTTATTTGGAAATCGAGTAAAAAATGATGGCTGACTACCGGGAGGTTTGCTGTCTTCGGTTGCGGTGTCGGTATCATCAGCAATAAGGTGGTTCATTTAGTCTGATTGGAAAGTGAATTTCCTATTTTAAATTAATGCCAGCGCTAAAGCGCCTGGTTTATATTAATATTTTAAAGCATATATTTTGGTTGTCAATAGTTTTTAAAGGCTGTGGATAAACATTTAAGGGAAATGATTTAAGATTTATGATTTAGGATTTATGAATGGGTTATTTTGACGGATGGGTAGGGGGGTGGTCAATTAGTGAATTAGTAAATTGGGAAATTAATTTCTCTCTGCCGGAGTTTTTTGTGAGGAGTTAGTTGGTAGTTGCCGGAGTTCTACTTGATAGACTCCGGCAGGGGAGGAGTTGTCATCTTTGAGAGACTCCGGTGAGGGGCAGTCCCCCTTAAGAGGAGTTTGGGGGATGAGTTACTTTAGATATTTTGTTCCCTTAATTTCATCGGGAAAATATTGCTGGTCTTCTTTGTAATCATAATTTGGGCTGTATTTGTAGTCTTGGCCGTAATTTAGATCTTGCATTAGTTTAGTAGGGGCATTTCTTAAGTGCAGAGGAACGCAGAGATTGCCATGTTCCTTAACATCTCGTTTAGCTTTTTCAGCAGCGGTATATAATTCATTTGATTTTTTGCATTTGGCCATATAAACTACGGCCTGGGCCAGGTTGAGATTGCATTCAGGCATACCAATGTAATGGCAAGCAGAGTAGGCAGCGACTGCTTGCTCTAAGGCGCGTGAATTAGCCAGGCCAATATCTTCAGACGCAAATCGGATTAAGCGGCGGGCAATGTAGAGCGGATCTTCGCCGGCTTCGAGCATGCGAGTAAGCCAATAAAGCGCGGCGTCAGCATCGCTACCGCGCATTGATTTGTGCAGAGCGGAGATAATATTGTAATGCTCTTCGCCGTCTTTGTCGTAGAATAGGTGTGACTTTTGGAAGGCTTCTTTGATTGATTTAAGGGTAATTTTCGGGCTAATCGAGCTGGCATACTCTAAAATATTTAAAGCAGTGCGGGCATCGCCATTACTCATTTTAGCCAGGCTAGTAATAGTTGTTTTATCGATTTTAATATTCAGGTTACCGAGTCCATTGGTTTTGTCATTGAGAGCGGTTATAATTATTCGGGCAAGATTATTATCACTTAGTTGACGTAAAACAAAAACACGACAGCGAGAGAGCAGGGCTGAACGGACTTCAAAACTGGGGTTTTCGGTAGTAGCGCCGATGAGAATTATAGTGCCGTGTTCAACGTGAGGCAGAAGCGCATCTTGCTGGGTTTTGTTCCAGCGATGAATTTCGTCAATGAAAAGAATTGTTTTTATGCCTAGGCGTTGGTTTTGTTCAGCTCGTTCCAGGATTTGGCGCAGATCTTTGATCCCGCTAGTAACTGCGCTGATTTGAATAAAATCAGATTTAGTGGTTTTGGCAATAATAAATGCCAGTGTGGTTTTGCCTGACCCGGGTGGTCCCCATAAAATCATAGAGGGGACTTGGTCTTGGTTGATGGCAGTTGCTAGTATTTTGCCAGTGCCAATAATATCTTCTTGGCCCAAAAAGCCAGCTAGAGTGGATGGTCGCATTCGGTCGGCGAGGGGGGATGTTTTTTTATGATTTAATCGAGGCATATGGATTTAGGTTAGCAGATGGAGGTGGGCGATGCAAATTTTGCGGAAGGGTGAGGGATGGGTAATTAGTAATAGGGGGGGGGATTTGTTGCAACTGGCTTTAGATTTTGTGCTGTGGGTTCGGCTCCAGAACGGAGTCTGGAGCCAGCTGAGTTTAAACAAATTCCGTGTTATGGGTTACTAGTTGTGGGTTAGTTTTTTATTCTTGATTTTTAGATTTTATTTTGCCATAATAAATAATGTATTTTAGAATATTAGAATAAAATAATATGAAAAATAAAACTGTAATAATTGGAATTATAATAGTGTTATTGCTTTTTTTGGCGGTGTTGGTTTTAAGGAATACGGCAGACAACTGGCTATGCGTTGATGGTGAATGGGTAAAGCACGGTCAGCCAACAGCGCCACAGCCGACAGAGCCTTGCGGAAAGGTAGTTATTCCAGAGGATAAAGAAAAAATAAAGGTATTAGCACCACAGCCAAATATTGAAATTAGTAGCCCACTTGAAGTCAGCGGAGAAGCTAGAGGAGCTTGGTTTTTTGAAGCTAGTTTCCCGGTTAGGGTCGAGGATGATGATGGTAATGTATTGGCACGACATTATGTAACTGCCCTGACTGATTGGATGACAGAAGATTTGGTGCCTTTTAGCGGAATAATTGAGTTTGGTACCACTACGGCCGAGCGAGGTTTTGTGGTGTTTGAAAAAGATAACCCTTCTGGTCTGGTAGAATATGTGGAGGAGAAAAAAATACCAGTGATATTTAATAATGGGATGATGGAGATTAAGGTATTTTTTGGGAATAATAAAACTGATCCCGAAGCTATACATTGCGAAAGAGTATATGCAGTTTCACGTATTCTTGAGAAAACTGAAGCAATGGGCATGGCAGCACTGGAGGAATTATTGAAAGGACCGACTGAAGTTGAGACGGATCAGGGGTTTTTTACCAGCATTAATGAAGGGGTGGAGATAAATAGTTTAGTGGTGGAAGATGGAGTGGCTAAAGTTGATTTTAATGACAGATTGGGATATCAAGTCGGGGGTTCATGTTTAGTGACTGCGATTCGAGCCCAAATAGAAGCTACCTTAAAGCAGTTTTCGTCAGTAGAAGAAGTGGTTATTTCGATTGTTGGGGAAATGGACGATGTTTTGCAACCATAAAAGAGTGTTTTTGTTTTTTTAGGTAAAGAAAAATTTAATATTTGTATTTATTTCAAATTTTTTATTATAACATTTAATATATTAACTTATATATATGAAAAATAAACCTAAAATAATTATAATTGGTGCTGGGCCAGGTGGATTATCAGCAGCGATGTTGCTCGCACATCAAGGTTTTGAAGTTAAAGTGTTTGAAAAAGCCAGTCAGCCCGGAGGCAGGACTTCAGAGTTGAAACTGGGTGAGTATAAATTTGATGTCGGCCCAACTTTTTTTATGATGAAATATGTGCTAGATGAAATTTTTGAGCAGATTGGGAAAAACAGCAGTGATTATATTGATTTTATTAGGTTATCGCCAATGTATCGACTTCAGTATGGAGATCGGGACAATTATATGAATATTTATGAGCAGAGCGATTTAATGGAAGCAGAATTGAAGCGGGTTTTTCCGGATGAAGTTGATGGTCTTAAAAAATTTAGAGCCAAAGAAAAGAAAAGGTTTGATTATTTAATGCCTTTGCTTTTACATCATAATAATAATATATTTGAAATTTTTAGCCGGAGGTTTTTTAGAGCTATTCCCAGTTTTAGTATTGGCAGTAGTGTATATGATACTATCGGCCGTTATTTCAAAAATCCTCTGACTAGGTTATCTTTTACTTTTCAAGCTAAATATTTAGGAATGTCGCCTTGGACTTGTCCGGGTGCTTTTGGGATTGTGCCTTATATAGAGCATGCGTTTGGAATTTATCATGTTCGCGGTGGATTATTTCAATTGTCACGCGCGATGGCTAAGGCAGCTCAAGAACAGGGGGCGGATATAATATATAATAGTTTGGTCAAGCGGATTATAATTGAGGGGGGAAAATTTAAAGGAGTTCTATTGGAAAACGGAGATAAGGAATATGGTGATGAGGTGGTTATCAATGCTGATTTTGGTTATGCGATGAATAATTTGGTTTCTACCCAATGGTTGAAGAAATATTCTCCTAAGAAAATAAGCAAGAAGAAATTTTCGTGCTCTATATTTATGATGTATTTGGGTATTAAAAAGCAATATGGGCTAGAGCATAATACAATTGTGCTGGCTAAAGATTATAAGAAAAATATAGGGGATGTGTTTGCCGGTCGGATTACTTCTGGCGATATATCTATTTATGTTCGCGATGCCACTAAAGAAGATTCTGGCATGGCACCAGCAGGCAAGTCAGCTTTGTATGTATTAGTGCCAGTGCCGAATAACAGTTTTGGGATTGATTGGCAACAACAAGTGAAAAATTTAAGGAAATATACAATTGATGTTTTGAAATACAGGATGGGGATGGAAGATATTGAGGATCAGATTGAGGTTGAAAAGATATATACCCCTAATAGTTGGGAACAGCAGTATAATGTTCATCAAGGAGCGGTGTTTAATTTAGGCCATAATTTGGGGCAGATGATGTGGTTTAGGCCGCATAATAAATTTGAAGAGATTGATAATTGCTATTTGGTCGGAGGAGGCACGCACCCAGGCAGTGGCCTGCCGACTATTTATCATTCGGGTAGAATTGCAGCTGGCTTAATTTCAGATAAATACAATAGGGCGTGATTTATTACCTGACATTGTGTATTTTTTTAATTAATTAATTTTTATCATATTATTATTGGTTGGAGGTTTGTCTTTCGCGGTCCATTCATTAAAGGTGGAGAATAATAATAACGCTAATTAGGCGGTGGTTAAAATTATGGACTATGAAGCTAAAGCAATGACGGAATAAATAGTTTTTTAATAGTATTTTTTTCTAGAGTGTATATTTTTATGTTTGATTTTTTAGTGACTGGTTATATTAATATGGACTTGGACGGGGCAGCTAGTGCTTATGCTTATGCGGAATTTTTAAACAAGCAGGGTAAAACAGCAGTAGCCGGTATTTTTGGTAAGTTACATCAAGAGGCTGAATTTGTGTTTAAGCAATTTAAAATAGAGCCGTTGGCAAATGCGGCGAAAATGGATTATGAGGAAGTTGTATTAGTGGATGCCAGTGATGCCAAGTGGATAGATAGCAGGATTAGATTGGGTCAGGTGGTGGCTGTATTTGATCATAGGCAAGTAAATCAGGTGTTTGAATTTAAGCGAGCCAAGATTCAGATTGAGTTAGTAGGGGCAGCAGCTACATTGGTTGCGGAGCAGTTTTTCGAAAGTAATGTTTTAATGTCCGTTGATACAGCTAAACTGCTTTATTTGGCGATTGTATCAAATACGATTAATTTTAAGGCAGACGTAACTACTAAAAGAGATGTAAAAGTGGCTGAAAGATTATTTAAAATATCGGGCTTGCCGGCAGGCTTTGTCCTTAAGATGTTTGAGTATAAGTCTAAATTTAAGCACGATCTAAAAACCACCATGGTTGAGTTTACTGGAATTAATTATAGTTTGAGCACTGGTATTGTGCAGCTGGAAATATTAGAAGCAGATGATTTTGTAAAAAATAATTTTGATAAAATTGTTTTATATTTAAATCAAATTAAGCAGGAAAAAAAGCTTGATTTTATTTTTTTAACTTGTATTGATATTGGCCGCGGTTTTAATTTGATAGTAGCGGCTGACAAGAGTTCTAAAAAGCTGGTTTCTGATATTTTTAAAGTTAAGTTTAGGGACAATATTACCAGGTTTCATAATATTATAATGAGAAAGCAGATGTGGACTTTAATTAAAAATAAATTTGAGTAGTTTATGATAAAAGCCGTTATTTTTGATAAAGACGGGGTTTTGCTTGACAGCGAAGGAATTAATTTAACCACAGCTAGGATGAGTTATAAGGCGGCCGGGGTGATATTAGATTATGATGATGAACGGGTAATAGTTGGCCGGCATCCGCGGGATACTGTTAGAATATTATCTAAAAAGTATGATTTTAATCCTGATATAGTTATTCAAAAGTCAGATTATTATTATCGTAAATATGAAAAACAAGCCAAGCTTATGCCCGGCGCGTATGAGTTGGTGTCGCAATTAAGTCAGAATTTTATTTTGGCAATGGCGACATCTGCAGATAGGTTTTTGACTAATAGGTTTTTGGACAGGTTTAAGATGAAAGATTTTTTTAGAGTAGTGGTTGCTTTTGAAGATTGTAGTAAAAGAAAACCGGCAGCTGATATTTATTTAACTGCGTTAAAGAAATTAAAAATTGACAGCAATAGCTGTGTGGTAGTGGAAGATAGTGAAATTGGAGTTACGGCGGCTAAATCAGCCGGGATTAAGTGCATAGCAGTTCCGAACCAATATACTGCGGGTCAGGATTTTTCAGCTGCGGATAGAGTGGTAGATTCTTTTAGCGAATTAGGGGTTAATGTAATCGCAGAGATGTAATCAGAACAGATTATGTTAGTTTAATTTTGCCTGGTTTTATATTTAACTGATTGCGTTCGTTTTCGGTTAATTTAAATACATGTTTTAACAATTCTTGATCGGCTTTTGTTTGCGTGACACCGCGTCTTTTCATCGGTGTTTTTTGAATTCTAATAGCGGTTTCGAGTTTAAATTCAATTGAGTTTTTAATATTTTTTATATAACTGGTAAAAGAAGGTATATTTTCGATTACTGGGCTGAAGATATAACTATAAACTCCGATGATTTTTCCAGTATAAATAGGAGTATTAATGGCTGTTTTGGAATTGTCGCCAACAATACAACCGAGGAATTGTTCCCCGCTGTTTACAGAATTCATTTTAACGTAGCTGTAGGTATTTTTTAGGTTTGAATTAGTGGTGCCGGCGGCCAGATTGGCCCAAGAGCCGATAAAACTGTGGCCAAGAAATCCATAATGTTGTTTGTTGGAGTAATCTGACATAATTGAATTTGAAATTTCTCCGCCTGCCCGGCATACATTGCCAATGGAGCAGTTATTTTTAATGGAAGTAAATTCATGCACTAGGCAGTTTTTGCCAATATATATTGGCCCTTGTAAGTAGCAAAATGGTTTAATTTTAGTGTCATTATTTATTATGATTGGTCCGTTGTCAGTATTAAATACAACTTGATTATTAATATCAACATTTTTGCCGATGAAGACTTTTGGTTTAAGTTGTTTAAATTCTAATTTGATAAATTCAAGATTTGAAGTTAGCAGTTTTTGGTTGTAACTGATCGGTTCGTGCAAATAATTATAACACGGCCAGTTTATTTCTAATGTTTTTAATTTTAATTTTTTTATGAAGTCTATTACTTGGTTGTGTTTTAGCGACTGGATTTTTGAATAAGTGATGGCTATTTTTTCAAGATCAAGATATGCGCCAGTTATTTGATTTTTGTTTTTAAAGATTATGTTTTTATTTTTTTTAATTATCGCCGACAGGTTTTGGGCTGATTTAAAATCAGGGATTAGGCCGCTGTCAAGAAAAATGATTTTGTTATCCGGTTTTTTGTTTGGTTGGTATTTGGCTTTAGTGGTTTTATATAGATAGTCTCTAATTTTATAATCAATCGAATCTGGTTTTAATTGCTTGGTGATTATGTGATATAAATTGGTGCCAGCGCAAAAGATATCAAAACCAGGGCGGGTTAAGGTGATGGGATAAAGATTTTTGATTGAATTATGTTCGTAGAGGATTATTTTCATAGTTTTTACTTTTTATATTTTTTATTTTTTTGGCAAAATAAAATAAATTAAAGAAAATTAACTCGTGCGCTGCACCGGAGTTAGACAATTGATTAAATCGCGCTGTCTGGTTTGAATTTAATCTAAATTTTTCCAATGTCCGCATTTATTTTTAATTATATTTTTATTCCACAGTTACACTTTTAGCCAGATTTCTAGGCTTATCAACATCACAGTTTTTCAAACGAGCAATATGGTAAGCTAGCAGTTGGAGCGGGACGGTGTTGAGGATCGGGGATAGAATATTAATTGTTTTGGGTATATATATTATATGGTCGGCAATTTGGCTGATTTTTTTGTCTCCTGTAGTAGCCAGGACAATGATTTGGCCGCCACGAGCCTTAACTTCTAGGATATTACTTACAATTTTATTGTAAGTTGAGTCTTGCGGGGCAATAAATACGACCGGCATTTTTTTATCAATTAGGGCGATGGGTCCATGCTTCATTTCGGCGGCCGGGTAGCCTTCGGCGTGAATGTATGAAATTTCTTTTAGTTTTAATGCGCCCTCAAGCGCGATTGGAAAATTGTAGCCGCGGCCCAAATAAAGAAAATTGGTGGAATTGGCAAATTTTTTAGATAAATCAAGAATATTTTGATTCTGTTTTAAAAGTAATTGAATTTTGGCGGGGATTTGCTCTAATTCAGATAAGATTTGTTTAATTTTGATTTTAGTTAATGTTTTTTTTAAGTTAGCGAAATATACTGCCAGTAAAGTAAGGACGGTTAATTGAGAGGTAAAAGCTTTGGTAGAAGCAACGCCGATTTCCGGGCCAGCATGCAGGTAGATGCCAGCATCAACTGCGCGGGCAATCGTAGAGCCAACTACATTGCAGATACCAAAACAAAGAGCTTGTTTTTGCTTGGCTAATTCAAGAGCTGCTAATACATCAGCCGTTTCTCCCGATTGGGAGATAAAAAGACATAGAGAATTTGATTCAATAACTGGATTGCGATAGCGGAATTCACTGGCGTATTCAACTTCGACTGGTATTTGGGCTAGTTCTTCAAATATATATTCGGAAATAAGGCCGGCATGCCAAGAAGTGCCGCAAGCAGGAATAATAATACGTTCCGTTTGTTTTATTTTAGATTCAATTTCCTCCAAACCCCCAAATTTGACTTGGTTATGGTTTTTAATAATACGGCCGCGCATGGCATTGGCGATACTTTCAGGCTGTTCGAATATTTCTTTGAGCATAAAACTATTAAAGCCTTGTTTTTCGATTTTATCCAGATTCCAGTTAATGGTTTCTATTTTTTTATCAACCCCGTTTTGATGAATATTTTCTATTACTCGGTGTTTATTTGGAGTGATTGTAACAATTTCATTATCATCAAGGTAGATAATATTCTTAGTGTGTTCAACAATAGCTGAAGCGTCAGAGGCTATTAGATATTCATTATTTTTACTGATGCCAATTACCAAAGGGCTGCCTTTTCGGGCGGCGACGATTTTTTCGGGTTCATATTCAGAGATAACAGCTAAAGCGTAAGCGCCTTCGACTTCTCGCAAGGCTAAGGAGACAGATTTTTCCAGTGGCTTTTTGCCATTATGGCAGTATTGTTCGATTAGGTGGGCTAATATTTCGGAATCGGTGTCGGATTTGAATCGGTGTCCTTTAGACTCAAGTATTTTTTTAAGAGTAGCAAAATTTTCGATAATACCATTATGCACAATGGCGATTTTATTAGTGCAGTCAGTGTGAGGATGGGCGTTAATTTTGTTGGGTATGCCATGGGTGGCCCAGCGAGTATGGGCAATACCTAGGTTTGAGGTTAAGGGTTTGTTCTTAAGGGCAGATTCAAGCGAGGATATTTTACCTTTGACTTTTTTGCAGATTATTTTTTTGCCAAACAAAACCGCCAGGCCAGCTGAGTCATAGCCTCGATATTCCAGTCTTTTCAGACCGTTTATTAAGATGGAAGTGGCTTCACGGGGCCCGATGTAGCCAATAATGCCGCACATATGGTAAAGATTTATGATTTATGATTTATGAATTTTTAATTCTGGTTTAATGGGTTAATTTTATAAAAGGGTGAGATTATTGTCAATTTAATACAATTGATTGACTTTTGTGGAGTTTAGTGTATAATAGGGATGTGTGTGTAAGTTTCTCTATAATGTTTTATTTAGCACCAATATCGCAAAATGCGCGAACAAGTGTCTAAAGACAAAATTATAGATTAGGTCGGTCTTACACTTGTTTATAAATTTTGTGATATTTTTTTATGACAAATAAATTATTTGTTGGTGGCATTTCTTATGATACTACTGAAGATAGCCTAAAAGAAGCTTTTTCAAAAGCTGGCACTGTTATTTCAGTTAATATAATTACTGATAAATTCACCAACCGTTCAAAGGGTTTTGGTTTTGTCGAAATGGGTTCAGAAGATGAAGCCAAAGCGGCTGTGGAAATGTGGGATGGACAAGAGCTTGATGGTCGTAAGTTGACTGTCAATGAAGCCAGGCCACAGCAGCCTAGAGATAATAATAGATAGTGATATATATTATATCTGTTTGTAAACCCCGTTTTGGTTTGATACCAAGGCGGGGTTTTGACTTATGCTGTTTAAGGTGAGAGAATTAGGGTTGTAGTGATGGAAAGTTTGTAGCTATATATTTGTTTAGTAAAATTGTTAAATTGTTTAACGCTTTTTATGAAAAGATATTTGTTAATTTTGATATTATTAATTGGTATGCTGATAGCTATGCCAGTTTTAGCTGTGGAAAAAATTGATAGTTTTGATGTAGATATTAAAATAAATCAAAATAGCAGTGTTGAAGTTAATGAGAGGATTAAATATAATTTTGGCAGTGAGAAGCGTCACGGGATTTATCGTAATATTCCGGTGGAATATGATGCTAGAGGAGGAAATTATAATTTGGATTTAGATGTGATTTCAGTTACAGACGAACAGGGAAATAAATATATTTATAAGGTTACCCAGCAGGGTAGAAATAAACAGATTAAGATCGGGCAAGAGGATAAATTGGTGACTGGGATAAAGACTTATGTTATAAAATATAAAGTGTTAGGGGCAATTAATTATTTTGAGACTCAAGATGAGCTATATTGGAATGTGACTGGTAATGATTGGGGGGTAGAGATAGAGCAAGCCAGAGCTGAATTGTTTTTACCCCAGTTAAAGCAGGGAGACAGGGTCAGAGCTGATTGTTTTTTTGGCGAGATTGGTTCTACTGCTGAATGTGATTTAATTACCCGCGGTTTAGCCAATGGTGATAGCGTTAGTGATGCCGGAATTTACGTATTTGAACAACAGAATATTTTATCCGGTTATGGATTGACTATAGTTTTAGGCTGGCCAAAAGGAATAGTTAAAGAGCCGGGTGTCTGGGAGAAAGTATTAAAGCTGTTTAAAGATAATTGGTTTTTAAGCCTGCCTTTTATTGTATTTTTGATAATGTTTTATTTATGGCATACTTATGGCCGTGATCCTAAAGGGAGGGGAACGATTATCCCCCAGTATGAGCCGCCTAAAGGTTTGTGTCCGCTGCAAGTGGGGACAATAATGGATGAAAAAGTTGATCCGGCTGACATTTCAGCCGAGATTATATATTTAGCTACTAAGGGTTTTTTGAGGATAGAAAGGATACCAGATTCGGGCATATTTAAACGAGATGATTATGAGTTGACAAAATTAAAATCAAGTTTTGAGCTTGAGGCTGATTTTGATCGTTTATTGTTCAATGGCATATTTGGTGATGATAAGGTTAAGAGAATTTCAAAATTAAAAAATAAATTTTATCCAAGTTTAAATGGAATTTTAAAGGCAAGTTATAAATCTTTAGTAGATCAAGGTTATTTTCCCCGAAGTCCGAAAAAAATAAGACATATTTATATGTTATTGCCGATGATTTTACTGGGAATTGTTTTTGGCTTTGGACATAACAGCCCAAATTCTTTGTTGTTAGTTTTATCTTTGGGGATATCGGCTGCAATTGTGATTTGTTTTAGTTTTTTTATGCCGGTAAAAACTCACAAAGGAGTGTTGACAAAAGAGTATATATTGGGCTTAAAGGATTATTTACAAGTAGCAGAAAAAGATAGACTTGAGTTTCATAATGCGCCCAAAAAAGATCCGCAGAAGTTTGAGAGGCTATTGCCTTACGCAATGGTGCTCGGAGTGGAGAAGGAGTGGGCACAGCAATTTGAAAGTATTTATAATACTCGACCAAGTTGGTATTTGGATCCGGCTGGAGGGACGTTTAGCGCGATTTATTTAGTGAATTCACTCGGTTCTTTTCAGGCTAAGGCTAATTCAACCCTAGTTTCTAATCCATCTTCAGCCGCTGGAGGCGGCAGTGGTTTTTCAGGCGGATTTTCCGGTGGAGGGTTTGGCGGTGGCGGCGGGGGGAGTTGGTAGAATTGGCGGTTTTTTTATTTGATTTTAGGTTAATTATGTAATATAATTATAATATGAATTTTAATGATTATCAGAAGAAATCAAGGCAGACAGCAATATATCCTGATAAAGATAACAATTTTGTATATCCAACTTTGGGCTTGATGGGCGAAGCCGGTGAAATAGCCGAGAAGGTAAAAAAGGTTTTTAGGGATAATGACGGCGTTTTAAATGAGGAACGGCGGCAGATGCTTAAAAAAGAATTGGGTGATGTGTTGTGGTATGTGGCTCAACTGGCAACAGAGCTTGATTTTGAATTTGAAGAAATAGCAAAATTTAATATAGAAAAGTTACAGGCGCGCCAGCGCAAAGGAACTTTAAAAGGAGACGGAGATGATAGATAATATGGGATGATAAATTTTTAATTTAATTTAAATGATCAATTATTTTTACTGTTTCCTAATTTACTAATTAATTAATTTAAATATATGGAAGAACAAATATATAGTAATCGTAAACAATATATGTGGTTTAAAGTATTGGTGATATTGTGCGTAACTGCGATAGTGATTGTTTCATTAGTGATGGCTTTGCAAAAAAATGATATTGAACATCAGTTTTCCGTTACAGCCACTGGGAAAATTACAGCTACACCTGATATTGCTACGATTATGATCGGAGTATATACTGACGCTAAACTAACCGCGGCTGAAGCAGTGTTGGATAATACAGAAAAGATGAATCAGATTATTGCGGCGCTTAAAGGGATTGATATTGAGAAAAAAGATATTGAAACTAGTAATTATAACTTGAATCCGATGTATGACTGGACTGACAGAGAAGGTCGAAGGCTCATAGGTTATGAAGTGCGGCAAAATGTAACTATTAAGATTCGTGATTTGGATAATATTGGCAGTGCAATTCAACTTACAACTGAAAAAGGGGCAAATCAAATCGGTGGGATTAATTTTACCATTGACGATCCGGATGAGCTTAAAGCAGAGGCGCGTAAAATCGCAATTGAAAAAGCTAAAGTAAAAGCTGAAGAATTGTCCCGAGATTCGGGCTTGAAAATAGGCAAATTAATAAACGTGTATGAATCACAGGGTTATTATCCCGATTTGAGAACTAATAAAATGTATGCTATGGATGAGGTGCTTGGCATGGGAGGATCTGTTCCGGAGCCAACTATTGAGGCCGGTGAGCAAGAAGTAGTGGTGGAAATGACGTTGGTATATGAAGTTAAGTAGGATGGTAGTGAAGTATGTTTTATAGGGTAAACTAAGTGAGGTAAGCGAGAATAAGTTAACCCGTTTTATTCATAAATAGTAATTAGTATAAAGCTTATTATAATATTTAGCTGTTAATATTAATTCACTGGTTTTGTTGTTATTCTTGATTTTTTTGCTATTCGGATCAAGATATTGATATATGGATAAATTAATGAATCCAAGTGAGATAGCTACCGCATTTCACGGGACAAGCAATAATAATAGTAATAATAATCGACATCGGGCCGGGTAGATTTTGATTTAAAATTATTGATTGAAACCGGCCTAAAATTAGGTCGGTTTTTAAAATAAAAGTTATTGTGTTCTGGGGGTAGTTGTTGAGTAGTAGTTTAATTCACGGGGGAAGAGAATTAAATGCCGCATTGCCTGTCAGTGGTGGCCTTGGCACAGGTGGTTTAACGTGGATGCCGTAGGTTTGGCACTGTGTTAATAATTAATGGGTAGTCCAAACGTAGAACGCTGTGCTTGCCAATTTATTATATTTATTCCGGGGTAGTTCAGTGGTAGAACGCCACGCTGTTAACGTGGATGTCGCAGGTTCGAATCCTGCCCCCAGAGCTTTGCACAAAAGCCGTCCATATTTGAGGCGGTTTTTGTGTAACCTAAGCCAATTTTTATTGGTTCGAACTCTACCTTTTTGACCATTAAATAAGAGTTGGAATTTTTTATAGTTTCTAAGTGTTTTGGCAGTAATATTAGCACTTTTTTGTCTCTTAGAGTTAAGTTCGAGCCTAAACCCAAAATAATGGATTTTCTGGTTTCAAAATCGCCATTTTTGAAATGATATTTGGCATAACAGGCAAAATTGAATGTGTCGACGGCCAGCTCCATCCAATCATTAGCCCTTTTCTCAACACCATTTAATTTTTCTTTTATTTTTTGCATTTCCATGTTGAGCTCGCTTTTTCGTTTAGCAAATTCTTCATCATTTAAAATTTGGCCTTCAGTATTTTGAGGTGATATTTTTAGGTTTAGTAAGTTGTTTAACTTTTTTTGACAATCATTATAATTTTCTTGTACTGATTTTTGAATACTTTTTCTATCACGAATTTCTTTTTTGTTTGCTTCATTTAGATGTTTGATGTACCAGTTTTTTAAGTTTTCAGAAATAGTAATTTGTTTTAATGTCTCATTAACTTGTTTTTTTAATTCATCTGCTTCAATACCTTTTTGAGAGCAATGTGGATTTTTCTTTTTGGTGCAAGTGTAATAGAGATATCTAAAGTGCTTAGGATTTTTCATGTCAGAAATTCTTGTTTTACATTTAGGGCAAGTGTCATTATGTTTTGAAGAGAATTTATATTTGCATTTTGTGCAACGGGTTTGTATTTTTTCGTCTGGCGTAATTGCCGAACCACATTCATCACATTGGAATAGACCATAAAATGCCGATTCACTTTTTTGTGGCGTTGGTCTTGGCCTGCCTTTTCTGCCTAGAATTTTTTGAATTTGATTAAATTCATCCTCGGTAATTATTGGTTTATGAGCCGTTTGATACCAATTGCCAGAATTTTTTGGATATTCGTACCACCCATAGTAATAAGGGTCTGAAAGAATGTTATAAAAAGTACTTCTTGCCATTGGCTTATCGCCTAATTGTTTCCTTTTTGTTGTTTTATACCCCCATTCATTATTAAGTTTTTCTAAAATTTGCACAGGCGTATAAATTTGTTCAAGGACCATGCTAAAAGCCTTTTTAATCAAGGTCAACCTAGATGAGTCTTCGTGGACTATTTTTTCTCCTTTTATTCCAGAGTAATCACTCTTGTAGCCGGGTTTTGCAACGCCGGGGTACCACCCTCTTTCGGCTTTTTCTTTAAGACCTCTTTTGACATCAACTCCTTTGTTATCATTTTCAAGTTTAGCTTGACTACAAAAAAGATTTAATAAAAATTTATCGTTTGGTGTGTTTTTAAATATTTGAGTCGGAGTTCTTACTTCGGCTATTTTTCCTATATCAAAAAAGTATATCACTTGACCAGTGTCAACAGAGTTCCTTGATAATCTATTAGCACTCCAAACGATTATTCCATTAGCTTCCCCTCTCTTAATGCGTGCCATCATGTCATTAAATACTGGTCTGCCGGGTGCCTTAGCTGAATGCGATTCATCTAATGTATCGGCTACACAAAGATTTTCTTGTTCGACAAGTTTGTCTATCTCTTTTTTTTGAGCAGGAATTGATAATACTTGTTTATCTTCCGTATCACCTGATTTTCTAGGATAAATAAAATATTTGATTGTATTTTTTGATATTGCCATAAAATCGAAAAGGGTGGTCCATTGTTGGTCCGAATACATTACCAAAAGATAACTTATCGGAATGGAACCACCCATTTCGACCGACAAGAGATAATCTTTTGGTTATTGTATTATTCAGACCAACACTTTTATTATAATTTACTTTTTACAGGATGTAAAAGGCCTAAATAATAAATCGAATAAAATTGTTTTGAAATTTCTAATGTCCTTTTTGTATTCTGTATAATAATTTTTAGGCACGGGCTTATAAACACTATTCATCATATTGAAAAACCTGACAGCCTCCTCACCGGCGGTGGCATCACTAAGCTCAACCCCATAATCTTTGTGGCATATTTCTTTGAATTCTTGAATAGCTTTTTGGCTTAATTGCATAACTTGTTGTTTTGAATAAAAAAATACTTTCGCAAGGGTTAACGGCTTAGGAATATAACCGTCTGCTATACGAAAGTATTTTTTTAATTCCCAATTTGTGTTAACCCTTGTGTATAGCAGAAAAATAAAAAACCCAATTATGAACAAACAAGCTAAATACGAGAAAAATTAAGTTCTCAATATTTAGTTGTTTTTCTTCATAATTGGGCTCTTCGAGCTCAAGCGACCGGAAAGCCGGTCGTCTTTTAAAGGTAGAAATAAAACTTATCCACACCTTCTAATATAATCATAACACAAGTCTAAAGCGTCGCAAAAAAAGAAAGTGGATAAGTTATTTAGTATTATTTTCGCTGGAATTTTGGTACATAAACGAACGGGTAGGGCACTTTTTGCCGATATATCGGCAATAGAGTTTTAGGTTATATTTCTACCACATGTCTAAATTCACTGAATTTGTCTAAATTTATTGTTGATTTTTCTCATTAGCTAGAATTAATTTTAGAGTGGCCATTTCTTTTATATCGTCTTTTATTCCTACTCCCCATTTCTCACTTATTTTTATAAGATTATTCATTCTTTTTGTGTATTTGTTTTTGTAAATAGGGTGTGTAATTTGTTTTCTTTTTTCATGCAATTTAATCAATCTGCTTGTGTAATAGGGCAAATTATTCAGCGTATTTTTATTTATTCGGCAGGATTCGTAGGTTAGATTATAGCACTCACGACAGGCAAAGAAATTATTATTTAATGGCAAATATAAAACATTGCACAGTTTTCCGCACCTGCAAGTAAAGTACCATCGCATGCCAAAGGTTATAGGTCTGATTTCCAATTCTATTTGTTGGGTACTCAGGCCATATAAATCACTTGGATTCTTGGTGAATTCAATTTTTAGCACTGGCGGATAAGTATTTAAATCAATTGCAAAGCTACAATGTAATTTTATAGTTCCAAACTTAATAATGAATTTGCCTTTTTTACCCTCTTTATTCTCTTCGCCAATAGGTGGTGGTATATCATCAATATCTTGTCTATTGATTTGGTGTAATAATTTTTTAGGCAAATTTCCAACCCTAAGTTTTATACAATTTTCAACCAGTGTTTTATCTTCGCTTAATTTTGAGTTTTCAAATTCCATATAGTTATTTTTTTGTCACAAGGGTGGTCTAATGTTGAAAGGGGTCCCAAACAAAAAGGAGTCCCAAAGAAAAGGATAGTTTATTTTTTCTGACCGCCGGAATCAACCACTCCCCCCGGCTTCTTTTTGCTCAATTTATTTTTAACCATTTCTATGCTATACCCCCGCTCTTGCAGGTCTTTTATTTTTTTTAATCTCTTAAGGTTTTCTTTTAAGGAAAAAATCTTATGACTGTTTGGTCTAGTTTGATGAAATTCTAAAAGGCCCTCCTCGGCATAGTATTTGATAGTTGATGATTTAGTATTGCCCAGTTTGGCTAATTCCGGAGCTTTTACAAATTCTTTAGGCATAATTTCTTCATATTCTTGTTTAGCAAACGAGCGTTTACTAAACTCAATTTTTAATATTTTGATAAATAGGATTTTCTAAAATGTATTTTACGCCGGCTTTAGTTTTATTAAATTTGGTCCCAATATCTTTAAGGGTGTGGCCACGGCGTCGCAACTTAAACATCTCTTTCACTTTGGCTAATTCCTTTTGTTTTGGTCGCATATTGGCTGTAAAGCCGTAGGGCATTAGTTTGGGACTACCAAGCCTCTTGCCTTGCCTTTTAAGCTCTTGTAGAGCGTCAGAAGTGCGTTCAGAGATAAGGTCTCGTTCCATTTGAGATAAAGCACCCATGATAGTCAAAAAGAATTTACCTTGAGCTGTGCTGGTGTCTATGTTTTCATTAATAGAGTAAAAGTTAACGCCCTTTTTAATAAAAATATCCTCGGTTAAATAAAGCAGGTCTTTTGTCCGGCGAGTTATGCGGTCGAGTTTATACACCACCACCGAGTCAATTTTCTTTTTTTGGCATAATTCAAGTAAACTTTTTAAGCCCTCACGATTCATGTCTTTGCCGGATTTGCCTTTGTCTTTTATTATATCAATCAAATCTAAATCTTTTAAGTCGCAATAGCTTTTAATTTTGTGTTCTTGATTATCTAAAGAAATACCATTCTCGGCTTGTTCGATGGTCGAAACTCTAATATAGCCAATTGTTCGGTTTTTAGTCTTCATAATTTATATTTATCCACACCTACTTACATTTTACTTCTACTTTACTTCTATGTCAAATTAAGTAATCCGGACTATTTATTGTTTTCTGTAAATATGTTATTCTAAAAATGGTACCACATTCACATATCTCCTATTAAGGTGTAAGTCCTCAAGACCCGTTTGCGGGCAGAGAGGGCGGTTCCGATTCACGCAAGCGGACACCTTATTAGGATTCGTGAGTGTGGTACCAAATCGGACCGCTCTCTTTTTTGTTTAACAAATTATTTTTAAAAATATGAAGTATACTGAAGAACAAATTAAAAAACGAGACGCAGAGGTAAGTGAGATAATTAGAAAAGCTGAAGCAGGTGAGGTTATTGATAGTGGTTTGCCTAAAAAGGGGCCGGGCGAACCAACAGAAGTAGAAAAGATGATGAAGTATATTAAAAGTGAACCCCAGAAGATAAAGAAGAAGATAGATAAAGACAAACAGGTGTTTATAAAAAGTTTGGTTTGGATATTGATTATAGATACAATTGTTTCTTTTCTTTTTCAAAGAATGTCGTCATCTAGTGGATTAAAATTTGGACACACAGAAACAGTTGAGTTATTTATAATCTCATTTATTTTTCTATTTATTACTGACAAGCTGGACCAATCTGATAATTTTTTAGATAATATGAGTGAGACAGCTAGTAATATAATGGGCTTTGTTTTTTGGGTGGGATTTATATTTATATTATACTTAATGGGCGTGTCGCTTCTTGCTGGTTTTTTTGGTTTAACTATTGCGGGTATAATTTATGAATTAATTAAAAGAGGATAAATTTATAAATTAACTTAAAAATATGAAAACAAAAATTCCTATAATTATTACCTTATTAATCTGTTTTGTTTTCGGATATACTGGTTATGTGGAGCTTTATGATAGCTATCTTTTAAATATTCTTTTTGAATATTTTTTTGTGCTGGCGTGTGTTGTTGCCCTTGTTTTTTATCTGCCAATATTTTTGATTTATCTGATTCGCAAAAAGAAAGGTGGAGATATAAAAAATTTAAAAAAGTTTTTTAAAGTGGTGAATTGGTTAGTTATAATAATTACTCTTGTATTTGGTTTATGGCAGATGTTTGGTGTTGGTTTATACCGGCAAGAAGGAATACTGCCGGTTTTGCCTTTTCTGATTATTGCAGGGTTATTTTATTGGGCTAATTATATTTGTAGAATTTTAAAATAATAGCGTTGTAGGACGACAAAAAACTCCCAAGTAATCGGGAGTTTTATTTTGACAAAGGGGCTTTAAAATGAGAAGATTAAACTATAATAAAATGAAGATTAAAGAAGAAAACCAAAATAATAAACTAAGTAAAAATAAGAACTTGACATTCATCAAAGAGATTGCCAAGTATTTTATGGACTTTTTAGAAACAGATTTTCATAAAAGAAGAAATCCGAAAAGGAGTATAAAATTACAAAATGAAGATAATTTATTAATTGGTTTAAACTTAAACAAGTACCCCAGCTTTAACAGTCTTATTTGGAAGGCAGTAAATCATTCTTTTGATAAAAATATTATAAAGGGAATTAAGAAAGGGGTTTATAAAACAAATATACCAAAAAATCTTTTAGACCTAATTAAAATTCAGATAGACAAAATTTCAGATAAGCAGATAAATATAATTATCAAAGATAGTGCCGAAGATATAAAAAAAACTGCAACACTTTATAAAGATGATTATGACAAGGCCTTAAGTTCTTCTTTGGAGAAAATTTCAATAATATTAAGAAAGGATTTAGTTTTACCATTTGTTAAAAGTCTCGAAAAGCCTTTGTCTAATCTCAATCTTGGAGATGAAAATACAATTTATTTAATGGAGGAAGAGTTAACGGATGTTTTGCTTAAGTTCATAAAGGACAAAATTGTGGAGACCTTAAGATTGGCAATAAGCAAAGAAAGAGTTGACATCCCCAAACAATTGAAATCAGTTTTTAATTTGAAAGATATTAAAAAGAACATATTAGAGTTTTTTGATAGTTTTAAGGTTACCGATTTATTCGCCGAGATTTTTGAGCTAGATAGAAATAAAAATATTTTAGATAAACAAGAATTTTATTTATATTTTTGTGATATTACATTTAACAGGGCCAAATATCCTGTTTTTTATATTCCTTTTAGTTTGAAAAAGGAAGAGAATGGTTTTGCTGTTGATTTTGATGCACAGGTTTATATTAACAAAAAGGCTTTGGAGTACATTGTTCAAGAATATAGCAAGGAAAAAAACAAGAAAGGTAACCTCAAATTAATTACAGAAAGAATAATTTATTTAGCCCAGCACAAAGATGATTTAAAAGATGTTCTACAAAGTATAGTTAATGAAATAGTTAACTTTTTTGAATTAGACGAGGATGTTGATATTACTAAGTCGGATTCACAGATTGCAAAGAGTCTTTTGGTCAGACTCTCAAACTCTTGCTATATTGGTTTATTTGATAAATCTGATGAAGCACTTGTTAACGATTATGAGGATATTTTGCAACTTTTATTATCGGGAGATAGTATTTTAGCAAGTGTTTTTAATCGTTTAATTGAAGATTTTATTTATAAAGACCCAGAATTTTTTGGTGAGGAAATTTATGAGGAATGGGATGGTTTAGATACCAGTGATAAATTGGTCTTCAACACCCCAATTCCGTTAAACAGTGAGCAACGACAAATTTTATCAGCTATCAATAAAAAGAGTTGTAATTATATTACAGTTGAGGGTCCACCCGGCACTGGTAAAAGTCATACTATAACTGCTATTGTTTTTGATGCAATCCTAAACAACAAATCAGTATTGGTCTTATCAGACAAAAAAGAAGCCCTAGATGTAGTAGAAGACAAAATATCAGAAACAATGAATAAGGTTAGACACGACAAAAATTTTCAGAATCCAATATTGCGTTTAGGAAAAACGGGAAGCACTTATAGTCAAATTTTATCAACAACAGCAATTGAAAATATAAAAACACATTATCATGCTGTAAAAAAAGAACACTCTTCAATAGAAAGAGATATTGAAAAAAATTCTAATACATTAAAAGAAGATTTAGAAGCAGAAATTTTAGCATATAGTGAAATAGATATTGAAGAAATTTTTGAATTATTTAATCTTGAGGAAAAGTTTTATAAGCAGAGTGACATAATTTTTGATATTAATGAAGTATTGGAGCATGATGGGTCACCAGTGGAGTTAGAAGAGCTTAGGTCAGTTTTAACAAATTTTAAAGATAAAATTACGAATCAAGAATATACTAAATTAATTTATGAAAATTTTAATTTCAATTTTGATACATTTAAAAATCTTTTGGAATTTGAAAATTTTATCAAAACCATAGTTACCATTTTAGATAATATAAAAGAGATTAAAAATGTATTTAATGAAAAGATTAAAGATAACTTAGTTTTTAAAGAGTTTGCAGACAAGGATTTAGGTGTATTGCAAAAATTTATAGCAGATTATAGGGAACTAAAACATTGGTTTTTGGGTTATTCTTTTAAGAAGAAAAAAATAGAAAAGTTAGATAATGTTTTTAAACAGAATTTTTATCATTCAAAAATTGATGAGCCACACAAACAAATAGAAAAGCTGGAAAGTTTTCTGGAAATTTTTGTTCTTGCGAATAAATTAAGAAATAAATTACCAGAAAAAATTGATTTTGATTATTTTTATATTATTTATAAAGCGTTGTTAGATAAAAATTTTGATAATCTACTCAATGGTTTTGTCGAACTGAATGAAGATATAAAGTATTTAAAAGAGAATCTAAATAAATACCCAAAAACTTTAAAAAAGATTAGTTTTAGCTTACTTCGTTTTAAGGATTATTATGATAATAGTTTGATAGATATTGATGATTTAGAATTCAATAAATTTATTAGATATGCCAGCTTGAAACAAAAAGTAATTAAAGAATTTAAAAATATACCAATTTTAAATTATGTAATTCAGAAGAAAAATATAGAAAATTTAGTAACCACTCAAATGACCTACATAATGGATAAAAGAGTTGTGGGTTTTTATGACAATAATAGAGCGACAGCTAAAACATTAAGAAACATAATTAAAAGTAAGCAAAGATTTCCCAAAAAAGAGTTTGTAAAATTAAAAGAGGCTTTTCCTTGTATTTTAGCTGGCATAAGGGATTATGCTGAATACATACCTTTGGAGCCGGATATGTTTGATTTAGTTATTATAGACGAGGCTTCACAGGTTAGTATCGCTCAAGCGTTTCCAGCCTTATTAAGAGCTAAGAAAGTCCTTATTTTGGGTGATAAGAAACAGTTTAGTAATATTAAAGCCGCCCAAGCTCGAACAGAGACAAACAGAGAATATTTAAATAACATTGAAAATGTTTTTAAAGAGAATATTTCGAAAGAAAGTGATAAACTGGTTAAACTTAAAAAATTTAATATAAAAACATCAATCTTAGAATTTTTTGAATTTATTACTAATTATAATGCCCAATTGTTAAAACACTTTCGTGGCTACAAAGAAACAATTTCTTACTCTAATAAATATTTTTATCAAGATAGTCTACAAGTGATGAAAATAAGAGGCAAAAAAATAGATGATGTATTAAAATTTGATTACATAAAACATGATAACAAACAGGAGGTTATAGCAAATACCAATAGATTAGAAATTGATTTTATAATATCTGAACTTAAAAAATTAAAAGAGCAGGAAAGCAATTTAAGTATTGGCATTATTACCCCTCATACAAATCAACAAAAAATAATGATGGAGGAGATTAGTAAACTTCCTGAACGAGATTACTTTTTTGAAAAAATGAAGTTAAAAATAATGACCTTTGATACTTGTCAAGGTGAAGAGAGAGATATTGTCTATTATTCTATGGTTGCGACAGAAGACCAAGACCATCTTTGGGGAGTATTTATAAAGGATTTAAGCAATGTGGATTTAGAAGAAGATGGGAAGATAAAGGCACAAAGACTTAATGTTGGTTTTAGTCGTGCGAAAGAATGTATGCATTTTGTACTAAGTAAACCACTTGATAAATATTCTGGTTCTATTGGTGAGGCATTACGACATTATCATTATGTTTTAGAAGAGGCAAAAAAAGAAAAAGACATAAAAGAAACGGATGAGAAATCTAAAATGGAACCGGAAGTAATGAACTGGTTTTACCAGACAAACTTCTGGAAAAATAATAAGGACGATATTGAGTTTATTCCTCAATTTAAAATAGGTAAATATTTAAAACAATTAGATAAAACATATAATCACCCAGATTATGTTATCGATTTTTTATTAGTTTATAAAGATGAAAAAATTAATGAACATAAAATAATTATTGAGTATGATGGTTTTCAGGAACATTTTCAAAATATAGATGAAGTTAATGAGTTTAATTACAAGCATTATTATTCAAATGAGGATGTTTATAGGCAAAAAGTCCTTGAGAGCTATGGTTATAAATTTTTGAGAATCAATAAATTTAACATAGGTCAAAATCCCATAGCAACACTTGATAAGAGAATTGGTGATTTAATTAAAGATAATTTTAGTGGGAATCATTTATTGACGAATATACAAAAGACAATAAAGGGGTTACAAGAGGGAGAAATGAAAGAATGCCCAAAGTGTAAAGAAGTAAAATCGTTGAACGATTTTAAAGATAAGTCTTTAGTCACAGGATATGGTCGATTTTGTAATAACTGTAAAGGTGTTTTTCCAATTAAGGTTTATAAAGATAAAAAAACAGTTATACAGCAAGATATTAAGAGTGGTCAAATTTGTCCATCTTGCGGTTCAAGTATGATTTCAAGAAGTGGAAGATATGGTAAATTTTATGGTTGTTCAAGATTCCCATATTGTAGGGGTACGAGGCCACATTAAAATTATTATATGCACATTACGGCTACAAAATTATATGACTATATTCAATGTCCACATAAAGTGTGGCGTGATACCTACGGTCCCCAAACGGAGAAGATAAAAGAGACTAATCCTTTTGTTCAGTTGCTTTGGGATAGAGGGGTGCTTTATGAAAAAGAAGTAATTTCAAAAATTGGTGAATACATTGATTTATCAGAAGGGACTTTGGAGGAAAGATTTTCTAAAACAATAAAGGCAATGGGGGACAAAGCCCCATTAATTTATCAAGGAGTATTAATGGCAGATAACATAGTTGGAATCCCTGACCTTTTAAAATTAACATCTGACAGTCAATACATCCCGGTTGATATTAAATCTGGAATGGGTCGAGAGGGGGTTGATGAAGCATTGGGCGACGAGGGTAGGCTAAAAGAACATTATGCAATTCAGTTAGCGTTATATTCTGATGCATTAAATAAATTAGGATTTGAAAATAAAAAAAAGGGCATGATTTTTGATATTAAAGGTAATGAAATTATTTATGATTTAAATTTGGTGATAGGTAAAATAAAGAAGCTGACATTCTGGGAATTATATAAAGATATAAAAAATAAAGTTTCTATATTATTGTCTAATAAAGCAGAAAATAAACCAGCAATGTCTGGAGTGTGCAAGTTGTGCCCTTGGTATGATAGTTGTAAAAAATGGGTTGAAGATAATGATGACCCGACGGGTTTATTTTATATTGGCAGGAGTAAACGAGATATTTTAAATGAGGATTTACAGGTTTATACAATAAATGATATTTTGTCTTTAAATCTTGAAGAGACAATGGTTCAAAAAAAGAAAGATAAAACTTTTCTTAAAGGCATTGGACAAAAGACAATGGAAAAGATTTTTGCAAGAGCAAATATTTATAGAAATATAAAACAACCAGTCGTGTATGAAGAGATAAATTTTCCTAATGTCTCTCATGAGTTATTTTTTGATATAGAGGATGACCCAACGAGAGATTTTGTTTATTTGCACGGAGTCTACGAAAGGAGTCCTAAGGGAGAGCGGTTTATTGATTTTACTGCAAAAGATATAAAACCAGAAGCTGAAAAAGAGGCATGGTCTAAATTTTGGGAATACATTAAATCTTTACCGCAGGATGACCACGCAGTATATTATTATTCACCTCACGAAAAGAGCACATACAAGAGAATGCAAAGTAACTACCCAGATGTAATATCAATGGAAGAGGTGGAAAATTTTTTTAATCATCCAAATGTTATAGACTTATATCAAATTGTATTGAAAAATACTGATTGGCCAGTTGGCAGTTATTCTCTAAAAACATTAGCACAATTTTTGGGTTTTAAATGGAGAGATGAAACACCTTCGGGTGCATTATCTATTAAATGGTTTAATGAATACATAGATAAGAGGGATAAAGAAATTTTAAAAAGAATTTTGTTATATAACGAAGATGATTGTAAGGCAACCATGGTTTTGAAAGATGAAATTAAAAAGTTGTCTAATACATTAAAAAAGTAAAAATGGGAAAATTTAGAAATTTAATAAAATTGAAGAATAAATTTTAGGACTGACTGTCTAAATTTAATTACCAACAATATGACAATATTTATAATTGTAGCTATCATATTAATTTTAATTAATCTTTGGTTAACTTATAAAATAAATAAGAGGCAGTTTGATTTTGATTTAAAGGAAATTAAAAAAACTTTTGATGGTTTTTATAATGAATTATCAAAATTTGATACAACTTTAAAAGATGAATTGTCCAGAAGTAGAGATGAGTTAAATAAAAATTTTAGAGAAACAAGAGGAGAGTTGAATGATTCAATAAAAAATTTAAATGACTCTATTTTAAAAAGAATAAATGAAATTGCTCATCTACAAAAAAATCAATTAGACACTTTTTCTAACCAATTAAATAGTTTGTTTAAAAGGAATATTGAAAAATTAGACAAGTTAACCGAGTCGATAGAGTCAAGGCTTGATAAAATGAGGGAGGAGCTTGAAAGCAAATTAAAATCTATACAGAAAGATAACAACGAAAAGTTGGAGAAGATGAGAGAAACTGTTGATGAAAAATTACATGCAACATTAGAAAAAAGATTAAGTGATTCTTTTAATTTGGTAAGTCAAAGATTGGAATTAGTACAAAAAGGATTAGGAGAAATGCAAAGTTTAGCAATAGGCGTAGGTGATTTAAAAAAAGTTTTAACTAATGTAAAAACTAGAGGGGTGATAGGCGAATATCAGTTGATTAATATTCTTGAGCAAATAATGACACGGGAACAGTATCAAAAAAATGTTAAGACAAAAGGTGGTAGTGAGGCTATGGTTGAATTCGCTATTAAACTCCCCGGACGGGATGACAAAGATAAAGCAGTCTGGTTACCTATTGATTCTAAATTCCCGACAGAAGATTACCAAAGATTAATGGACGCTTATGAGAAAGGAGATATAAATGACATTGAAAACAATACAAAACAGTTGGTTAATCGAATAAAAATTTCAGCTAAAGATATAAAGGAAAAATATATAGACCCACCGAATACAACTGATTTTGCTATTATGTTTTTACCTTTTGAGGGTTTATATGCTGAAGTGTTAAGAAGTCCCGGTTTGTTTGAGATACTTCAAAAAGATTATAAAGTAATAATGACGGGACCAACTACTCTTTCAGCTTTATTAAATAGTTTACAAATGGGATTTAGGACATTAGCTATTGAGAAGCGGTCAAGTGATGTTTGGGAATTATTAGGAGCAGTCAAGACAGAATTTGGTAGATTCGGAGAAGTATTGACTAAGACACAAAAAAAATTAAGTGAGGCTAGTAGCGAGATTGAGAAAGCTGGAGTGAGGTCTCGTGCGATAGAAAGAAAACTTCGTGATGTTCAAGAAATACCAAAGCCAGAAACATTAAAATTAATAGAGAGCGGGTTAATAGATGAAGATAAGAGCCAAGTTGGTGAAGAAGTAAGCAATGACGAAAACTCGACCGAAGATACAGACTCTGATAACAGTGAAAGTGATTCTCAAAATCAAGAGTCTCAAATGCCCTTTTAGTGTGCAGGGCTATAAAATATAAAGATAACCAATTATTATGTCGTCAAAAAAATGCCCATTTTGCAAAGAGGAAATAAGTATATCAGATACAACATGCCCTAAATGCCAAAGGGTTCTTGTTGAGACTATTAGAAATTTTAGTTCAAATAATAATGCCAAACAACAACAAAAATCATCTTCAGAAAATAAGAAGCTAAAAACGATATTTTTAACTCTTGTGGCTAATTTAAAAAATTTGTGGAACAAATCTAAAAGTAAATTTAAGAGAAAAGAAAAAATTTACACCTACCAGTTTGATAGATGGAAAAAATATAAAAGATTTTTTGGGTTATCAGTTATTATAATTATTTTTGTTTTGATTTTTTATTTTGATGACAATTCTGATGATAACTCGCCAAACAGGACTAGCCAGTTGCCCAATATTCCTAAAAGTAATAACTATGTAAAACCTGAAAGTGAATATACTTCTTTACCGAATGGGACTTTATTAAATTCATCACCGCTTTATTTAGAAGGTTTGGGTGAATTAAAAATAGAAAACGGGACTAATATGGACGCAGTGGCAAAGTTGGTTAAAAATTATCCACGCAAATCCATATACACAGTTTATATAAAAGCCAAGAGTAGCTATAAAATAACTGAAATATCGGATGGTAACTATGCGTTGTATTTTGCCCACGGTCGTGATTGGGATAAACTTAATGAGAAATTTTTAGTCAACCGCTCTTTTTCAAAGTTTGAAGATAGTTTTGATTATATAACAAAAAAAGAATATTTATCAGATGGTATTAATACTAGATATACTACATTCGAGGTAACATTGCACCCGGTTGTTGGCGGTTCAGCCGAGACCAACCAAGTACCAGAAAATGAATTCAACAAATTTTAATATTATGTCAAATGATTTATCAGAAAAAGAGATTAAACAAAATTTGGAATTTTTACAATCTCATCTACCACCAAGACCAACTGCCGTAGATGGTTTTTATAAATTGCCAGAAAATTTTTCAAAAACTGTAATTGAAACTTACTTTTCGCAGAGCTCTCTCCAGAGAATATCTGACCACATTGGTTATTTTTTAGGAATTTTAAAACCAATAAAAGTCAATTTTGTTGAAGAATCATCAGACCCCAGATGGATAGCGTCAAATAGTGGCATGATTACGAAAAATGAAAATGGGCCATCTGTGTCCGGGTTGTATAGAGTAATGGGCTATGACCACAGCGAGATTCTTTTGATTAAAAAGAATAAATATCAATTAAAACATGTTTTAGCTATTTTAGCTCATGAATACACACATCATTATTTGCATGAGCACAATGTTAGAAAAAACGATAGAGATGAAAATGAAATATTAACAGAAGTAGCCACTGCTTATTTGGGATTAGGTCAATTTCTTGTAGATGGCTATAAGCCGATTGTTTGGACAAGTAATTATTATAATTATGTTTTTATCAGTGGACATACAACGCATACTATGACGCTTGGCTATGTGCCACCACACACTATTAAAAAAGCTATTATTTTGGCCACCGAACTAAGAAAGTGGGAGCCCAAAGATGTTGTTAGTAGTTTTTCATTATTGGTTGATAGGATTATTGTCTATTTCAAATTATGGCCATATAGAAGTGAAGTTAAAAAAGTTAAGAGACAAAAAGAAGAAGTGGTTAGTATTAAAAATGAGTTAGATAAGATGGTGGAAAATTATAAAAATATTTGTTTGGATTTTGATAAAATTTCGAAAAACATAAATTTATCATCAATATCAAAAGATGACAGTGCAGAATTTGTTAAGCTCGCCAATGAGTTGTCGTTAGGCGAGTATAAGAATAAAATAACAAATTTTTTAAAAACGGTTGAAGATTCCAAAAGTGAAAATAGTTTAAAGGATATAAAAAAAGAAAAAAATAAGTTAGGTAATCAAACCAGCTCTTGGCAAAGGTTGTTAAATAAATATAAGTAAATGTAATTTTATGAAGTTATTTAAAATTTTGTCATTTAGTTTTATTATTTTTACCGTAAGTGTTTTTTGTGTTTTAGTACCTGCAACCGACATTAAAGCACATCCGGGTAGATTGGACGGAAAGGGTTGTCACACTTGTCGCACGAATTGTTCTGATTGGGGTTTAGGTGATGGAGAATACCACTGTCATAACAGTAGTGGCGGATATGTAAATAGTAGCGGACAGAAATTTGATAAAGATGGTCAGTTGATTTCTAGTATTCCAGCTAGTGGAGATGAGCAACCTGCACCACAACAAGAAGAACAGGGACCAGATGATACTAAACAAAATAATCAAATCAATATTCAAGAGGTACAGCAAGATAAATTAGGACAAAATATATCGGAAGAAAAAAATATTAAGGAGACGAGTGAGCAGATTAATAAAGAAATAGACGAGTCATTGGATAATGTTGCCGGAGAAAGTACAACCACAATAGATAATGTTCAAAATATTAAGGAATTACCAATAGAACCGGAAATTAACGCTAATGATGACATGAAAAACCAAAATGATGAGGGCAGTGCTACGACTGGCTTTATTACTTTAGCAGTGGTAGGTGGCGGAGTATATTATTTTTATAAGAAAATTAAAAAGAAAAGTCGTAAAAAATTATAAACTAACTAAAATAATATGAGCAACCAAAAACCAAAAATTTGCCCAAAATGCAAAAAGGAATACACGCTCCCGCCAGCTCTTAGCAGATTGGATAACGAAACAGAAATTTGTCCAGACTGTGGCCGTAAGGAAGCAGAGGAGGGAGTTGTACGCAAGCAAGACTAAATAACTTTTTAATTTTTTTTGTTTTGTTCCTTTGATTTGCTTTCCTTAGCTCGTTGCAGGCAAAAGGAAGCCTTGCCAGTTTTATATCAACTGGTTTATGTTATTCATACACAGGACTTTTCTCCAGCTTTCCTAAGACTTGCTTTCCTTGAGCTCGGTACCTATTTAGAGGCGGTACACCCCGGACAAAACCGGCGAAGGACTTAACCTTATCCGTATTAGGTTAAGAGGAAGTTTCTAATGTTGGAGCGGGTTATGAGATTAAGGTTTTTAGCGGCGTAATAACAGGCTCCCCGTTTTGTTATTACACTCAATCTCTCTTTAGTGTCGTCTTCTTTAACCACGACAAGTAAAAAATAAATGAAGATTAAGGGTATGGCTACCCATCAGCTACTGCCCAATATACTTTTAATAAATAATGACATGATAACTGCGGGGGACATCGTAGAATTTTACCCAACAGATTTACATCAATTTGTTAAACTTCATCTTTTTAATCTTCATATTTTTAATCTTCATATTTTAATTTAAAATTACTGGTTTTAGTTTTGGGATATAAATTGATTCTTTTAAACTCTTCAAAAAAGTTCGAACTTCGTCCAGCACTCGGAGCCAACAAAAATTCCTCTAATCTTAGGGGATTTTTTGTTTTAATTTGGATGACAGGAGTCGGACGTTCGAACTGGAAAGAAAAAGGGATTGATGATAAGATAAAAGTATGAATAAATTTTAACAATTTCCATCATCTTATGTCCCCTCTGAAGAAGAAATTAAAAAGGCAGAAGACACAATGACAGAGGAAAAAAAAGAAGAGTCAGAAATACGTGCTAAGTTTGCAGTGCAAGAACGTGACCCGTTTGATGATTTTATGGAACACATTGACCAAAATGACGAGCGAAGACCACCAACGCAAGAAGAGAAAGAGAGAATGGATGATAGCTTGATTCAATTAGGTAAAATTTTTGAAGGCTCGGATATAAATTGGCATCTTGATGGAGCAATGAATATCTCTTTAATGAAAGGAGAATATATTGGTATTCATAAAGATACAGATGTTTCTATTGAGTTAGATGAATTAGAAAAATTGGATGGTTATCTTGAAAGGAAAGGATATGGCTTGTTTTTATCTTATGCTAAAAATTTAGAAGACCCGCATAGTAAAAAAATAATGAAAAGAGTTGGGGCAAGCAATTTTAAGGAAACGCCCACAGAGCATCCTATGATTGTGGCGATTGATGAACAGGGTAAAATCCGTGAGGGCGGTCATCTAAATTTTATTGATACTCATATAGTTAAGCGAGATGAAAATGGTGCACCAGTTGGATGGGGAGAAGTTGCCTTACCAAAGAAATGGTTTGAGGGTCAACCTATTGATTTTCAAGGTCAGGAAATAAATATTTCTCATCCTGCTAAAGTTGCTTATTTTAAGTTACACGGAACTCGTTCATATGACCGTACAGACCTAAAAGCTCTGGCTGAGACAGGTAAATTATCGACAGAAGATGTGGATGAAATAGAAGAATCTTTTGAAAAAGAATTTAATTCGCGAAAAGAGGGTGCTGAAAAACTACTTAATGAAGTGTCTGATAAAATTGAGCCCAATATGTCAGCCGAGCAAATTTTTGGAATTTTTGCCAAAGAACCAATGGTGGCAGATAAGATTCAATATATAGAAGAACCTTTAAGAAAATTAACCAAGGCGATTGAAGCAAGTTCTGATAAATCTTTTGAACAAATAAAGAAAATAGCATTTGAAACACTAAATATTGAAGAGTCATTCGATGACCAGCGAAATAAGATTTCGGAGTTAAAACAATGGGTTGAGGATGTGGTTAAGCTAAAAGAGGTGAGAGATAACATTTAGAAATTATTGAGGATTGGAACATAAAAAAGTTCATTTGTTTGTCTCCAAAAGCTAAAAACATCCCTAACCATACCCTCTAGCTTGGTTCTAACGTCAGTGCTTTCGGGGAGCCAATCAATTTTGTGAAAGCGATCGACACACGTCGCTGAATTCCTGTGAATTACGAAACTCCCAAAAGAGCTCATTGTGATGTAAAATAAAGGTAGTGTTTAAATGTTTACTAACCTTTTAATTC
>Ga0272441_10002055_pt1 | contig 41729 bp, 23 predicted proteins | sample SSMProp6N_FD_193582 | JGI IMG/M metagenome (GOLD analysis project Ga0272441, IMG submission 193582) | Marine sediment archaeal communities from Little Sippewissett salt marsh, Falmouth, MA, United States - SSM-Prop-6N | ecosystem: Environmental > Aquatic > Marine > Wetlands > Sediment ...
CCGGCCGTCGTCGGCGTTCTGCTTGCCTTTGGGGGCTCGATCCTCCCCAGCCTGCTCAGAAGCAGGATGGCTTCGAACGAGACAGCGGCGGTAGCGGCGCTCCGCACCTACTGCGGCGCGCAGAACATCTTCCACCGCACCGACTACGACGGCGACGGGGTGATGGAATACGCTGGCCCCACCAACCCGGAAGCTCCCGACTTCACCTGCCTCTACAGCACCCAGGTCGATGGGATCCCGATAGAGCTTATCGACAAGGACTTCGCACGAGCCAAGCTGGATGCGCCGGGGGCAAGACCTCGCCGTGGCTACTACTTCATCGAGATCCAAAGGGATGTCTCCGGCAACGACTACAGCGCCGAATGGAACTACGCTCTGTGCGCAGTGCCTGCAGAATACGGACGCACGGGGTTGCGCACGTTTTGCGTTGACACCCAGGGCATGGTTCTATCTGACGACAACAAAGGAGAGCCGCTCTCGCAGTACCCGGAACAGGGCCCTCACCTCTGGGGGGTCGGCGACGGTATGTACAGCGACCATGAAGGCAACCTGTGGCGTTGGGACGGCGTCGACGAATACGGGAAGGAGCGGTACTTCCGGAAGAACGAGAAGGGCGACAGGGTCTACTGGAGCGACTACGTACGCGAGTACTACGAGAAGAAGAAGGAGAGGGAAGCAGTGCAACCAGCGGATGGAGCCGAGTGACAGCTCATTCGCGTGACGTCAGCTCTGCGGAGTAGTAGGATGACACAGGAGCCCGACGCAAGGGCTACGAGGCGGAAGCTGCTCGCCAGCCCGGGCTTCTTCCTGGCCCTGGCGGCCGCGATGTACGTGTTAGGTTTCTATGGCGGATACCTGCATTTGGGGATGGGCATGATCGTGGCGTCACCCATTGTGTCTGCGGTCGGATGCGTGATTTCCGCTTACCGATGGAAGGCTCTGACTCCTCCGGGGAAGATTGTGGCGATGTGTCTCGGCGGGTTCACGGTCGTCATCATAGGACTGTTGGTCCCCTCGTTGTAAGGGCGGCGCAGAGATAAGAAGCGGATGGAGCCGAGTGACGTCAGGCCTCCTGCCGCCGGGCACCTGGGAGAAGCATCAGCCATGAAGAGAATCCTTCCGCCCACGTATCTGCTGCTCGCCATCGCGGCCATGGTCGGCCTTCACTTCCTGCTGCCGGGCGCCAAGCTCGTCGCGTGGCCGTGGGGCCTGCTGGGCATAGCCCCTTTCACGGCGGGGGTCGTGGTCGACATGATCGCCGACCGCGCTTTCAAGATCCACGGCACGACGGTGAAGCCCTTCGAGGAGTCGAGCGCGCTGCTGACGGACGGCGTCTACGGCTTCACCAGGCATCCCATGTATCTGGGCTTCGTCCTGATACTGCTGGGCATAGCGGTCTTCATGGGCTCGGCGACGCCCTTCGCCGTCATCGCTGCGTTTGCGGTACTGATGGATGTCGTCTTCATCCGGGCCGAGGAGCGCATGATGGAGGCGAAGTTCGGCGAGCGGTGGGCCACCTACACGTCCAGGACGAGGCGGTGGATGTAGCCGCGGGATGACGCGCGGCTCGTCCGCCCGGCGTCACCCCGCCCCGCCCCCGCCCCCGAACAGAAACTCGAGCGTGTTCAGGTTCGAGACGCGCGACTTCAGCTCCGGCGGCAGGCACTCGAGCGCCGCCACCTCGTCGGCGTAGGTCGCCTTCAGCCGGAACTCGTGGTGGGCGCCCTCCCCCTGTTTGCGGCAGCATATATATGAATAGCAGGGCGAGTCGGTGCCCCAGAGGATCATGCGGGGGTACATCCCGCAGAGCGCGCGCATGACCGCGAGATGATCCGAGAAGTCGGCGTCGATGAGCCCCCCGGGCGGCAGCTCCTCGCGGACGAGCTGGACCTGTATCTTCATCGCCGCGGTATCCACCCAGACGTTAGGCGCCGCGGCGGCGCGATCGAGCAGCACCCGGTCGAAGAGGATGCAGTGGGCGAGGCAGAAGCGGAGCTTCGGCCGGGCCTCGGTGATCGCGAGAACGTCCGCCGCCTGGGAGTAGTCCTCCCCGGGGAGCGTCGAGACGTGGAACAAGAGCGGCAGGTCGCGCTCTTCGGCGAAGTCGAGCAGCGCCGAGCCCTCCCCCAGCAGCCCCGCCGCGTGCGACTGGCATCCGACGGGGTTGACCTTCATTCCGTAGACCGGATACTCGTCGGCGAGCGCCCGGAGCTCCGCGAGCTGCCCCGCCGCCTCGCGCACCGGGTCGATGCAGACGAACGGAAGAAACCGGTCGGCGATCTCGGGGCAGTGGTCGTATACGTCTTTCACGACGCGGCGGTTCTCGACGGCGTAGGGGACCGGCGAGACGGGCTCGGCGGCCGGCACCATCTCGCCGCGCACGAGCGGCCCCGGCTCGAAGTGAAGATCGCCCGTGAAGGGGAAGACGACGTTCACGTCGACGCCGCCCGCGAGCTGCCGGTAGTAGACATCCTCGACAGTCTGGGCCCACGGGTACTCGAGCGCCGCGTAGCTCTTGAGGGCCACGCCCACGTGAGAGTGGACGTCGATGACCTTGCCGGCGAGGTCCGCCGGTGTGAGGCGGCGAGTGCTCAAGCTCTGCCGGTCCTCCGGGTTACAGGCTCACCATCTCGGGCAGATCGGCGTATGCTACGGCGCGCTCGCCGCATTCGCAAGTGTCGCAGTCGTCGGCGACGGTGCCCGAGAGCGTGAGCTGGCTGTCGATGACCTGCAGACAGCTCGCCGGCACCCGCGGCGTCACCGGCCCGTGAGCGGCCAGCCGCGTGATGAAGCGCTGCCACGAGACGTCGCCGTAGGCGAAGCCGTCCCAGAAGTGGACGAGCTTCGAGTTGGCGAGGTCCTTCGGGCCGATGGTCGCCGCCTTCGGCGGGCAGGCGGCCCAGTCGCCGGAGCACCCGGCGTCGCAGAAGAGGCTGTTCTGCGCGACCGTGATCGGATGCAGGTCGACCATGCGCGAGCCCGCGGCGAGGTACGCGTCCATGTCCTCGCCGAACTCGGCCGCGAGATGCGGCTCGAAGAAGGCGACGTGTCCCGCCCAGCCGATCCCGCCGTAGCAGATGTCGGCGCCGCCGAGGTCCTCGATCATCTTCGTGTAGTCGCTCACGTTCTTCGAGTCGGGGAAGTGTATCTGCGACTCGGGGATGGCGAGCTCAGGGCTGAGGCGGTCGAAGAGGTCGTGCCACATCCAATACTGAAAGCCGCCGCGCCAGCCGCGGGGCGCCGTCTCGCCGTTCTCGTTGGCATACTCGTCCATGTTGAACGTGTGGACGTGTCTGCACGAGATGCCGAGCTGGTTGATCATCTGCGCCGCGAAGGCGTACATCGGGTTGGGCGCGGGCAGGATGAGCACGTGGCGGCGGCCCTCATCGAGGGCGCGCTTGATGCCGGCGACGATGTCGAGGACGTACGAGAAGGCGAACTGCGTCGTGTCCTCGATCACGCGGATGCGGAAGTTCTCATTGGTGTGATCGCAGATGTCCGCCTTCCTGATAGACCGTACGCGCTCGCACTCGGCGCGATCCGTGAAGGGCAGGAACTCCGCGGGCTCGAAACGGAACTTGGCGGCCATCTCTCTCCTCCTCAGTCGATGAGGGCCATCACCCTCGCCGGCACCGTGCAGACGCCCCTGACGAGGAGCGGCATCACGACCAGCTCGCATCGCCCCTCCGGGAGACAGCCCCAGTTCGTCAGGTTGGCGACTATGGGTATGCCGGCCTCGAAGAGCGGCACGAAGAAGCCGGTCGGGTTCTCGAGGCCGGTGTCGTAGATCTCGGGCTCGGCGCCGAAGAGGCGCAGCTTGCGCGCCCCCATCCACTTGGCCGATTCGCGGCTCCAGTGGCGATCGTCGTTGCCGGAGGTGGCCACCAGCAGCGCGTCCCCCTCGCGGAGCCCGGACGCCCCGGGCGCCGCCTCCATCTCGTCCGGCTGGACGACGCCATGACGCTCGCCCCCGAGGCGGACGACGCAGCACTGCATGAAGAGCTCGGCCGGCGGGACGGAGTCGGTGTCGGCGCCGTCGCGGAACAGGTGAGACGTCGTCTCGAAGTACGTGCCCGTGTGGCTCTTGATTGCGAGGCCCCACGCGTAGCACTCGTGGCCCGCGTAGACGGGCAGGTCGTCCTGCAGCCGGACGTCTATGTTCTCGCCGTCCACATACGGCTGCGTGAGGTCGATGATCCTGCTCATCTCACAGGCTCCCGAGCATCGTCATGAAGCTGGCTGCCAGCGCCCTGAAGCCACCGGGGGCTTGCCCCTCGGGGGTCTCGCGGCCGGGCCGGCCGAGCACCATGTCGCCCTCGAAGGACCGGCAGCGGAGAATCGAGAGCAGCTCCCTGATCTCGCAGCTGCCGCGCGCCAGCGGCGTGGACCGTCCGTCGCGCGTGGCGTCGGCGAGCACGAGCTGCCTCATGCGGCGCCGGCCCTTAATCTTCAAGGACTTCGAGAAGGGCTTCTCCCCCCCCGCGAGGAAGCCCGCCGGGTCGAAGGAGAGCCCGACCTCCTCCGGGTATGCCGCGAGCATCTCGGAGGCGCGCTCGCCCTTGACGGCGCTGTTGCGGAGGAGCACCTCGACGCCGCACTCGGCCGCCGCGGCGATCTCTTTCTCGCGTGCCGGCTCGAGGGGCAGGACGATCCTCCGCGCGCCCAGCGTCTCGCAGGCGGCCAGCGCCTTCTTCATCTTCACCCTGAGAGGCACGCACGCGACGGAAGCAACGGCGATGCCGGCCTTCCCCAGCGTCGCGGCCAGATCCTCGAGGTCGGCCTTGCGCATCGAGGCGACGGCGCGGCCGCCGACTGAGTCGAGCTCCACCGCCGAGACGCCGGTGGCCCGCAGGTTGGCGGCGACCTCGTCGGCCGAGCCGCCCGCGGCGCCGCTCGAGGCCACGAGGCGGAAGGGCTCGCCCGCGAGGCGCGAGGCGGTGATCGCGGCGCGCTGGCGGACGCAGTCGTCGCACGACGGGTTGTCGCAGAGGCAGGCGGCGGGGTCGGCCTCGATCATCTCGACGGCGGCGTCGATCAGATCCCTCGACCTCATGATCCGCACGACGGCGCGGCCCACCTTGCCGAGCTTCACAACTCCCCTCTCGCGGAGCGGCTTGTCCATGCCGATGAAGTCGCGGTGCGGCCCGGGGAAGTAGTCCCACGTGCCTTCGTGCTCGTTGCCGTCGGTGTCGAGGTACTTCTTCGAGCGCGTCGAGAGGTAGGGGAGTCTGCAGAGCGCCTCCGCGGTGTGGAGCGTCGTGTTCCGGTCCTGGTCGACGCCGAGGAGCACGACGTAGCCGCCGAGCTCCGCTATGCGCGTGTACGGCGTCCCCTCGGCGTGAGCGGTCGCGGCCTTCTCGTGATCCCGGACGATCTCGGCCGCGCGGTCCCCGATGGCGGCGACCGACGCCATCGGATGCAGGGACCTCACGGCCTTCGGATTCGCCACCACGGCCTCGGTGACGGCGCCGAGAGCGGCGGGCGTTGTCCTCGGGTCGTATACCTCGTCCCACCACGCCCCGAACGTGGGCACGACGAGCGTGCCCTCCTCGCCGAGGACGTCGAGGAAGCCGTCGACGACCGTCCCGGCGCCGCCGTCAACGTCGCCGATGCTCCCCAGCGAGCTGTGGAGAATCACGACGTCGCCGGAGGCGAGCCCGAGCGCCCGTATCTCTTCGGCGAGTTCCTGCCGTGTCATCTCATTCCCCCGCACCGGCGGCCTAGCGGCATGCTACTTAACGGGGCCTGGGGCCGCAAGTACCGCCTTCAGTCTACCCGGCCGCCTCCGGGGGCGCTACAAGTCCCTCCGGAACTTAGTTCAGATTTCTTTTGATAATTGGCGTAAGTGATATAAACTTGGTCTCCATGTCCCAGCCGCCTCCCATAGCCTTCACGGATCTTGCCGACTCGAAGGAGTTCGCCGACTTCTTCTCCATGCTCTGGAACCTGGCGGGTATCGTCATCGGCCTTGCCGACCCCGAGGGGCGAGACGCCCGGCAGCCCTTCAGCCCTGAGATGATGGCGCCGGTCTGTCAGGTGATAAGGTCATGCCCCGAGGGCCTCGCGGCCTGCGGGCTTGACGGGCGCCGCCACGCGGAGGAGGCGATCGCCCGGCGGGGCACCGAGTGCTACGTCTGCCACGCGGGGCTGATGGACTTCGTCGTGCCGATCTTCGTCGAGGGACATCACGTGGCGACGATCGAGGGCGGGCAGGTGCTGGTCGAGCCGCCCAGCGAGGAGGGCCTCGCCCGGATGCTCGAGCGCACGCGTCGCTACGGCGTCGACCCGGGGGCGCTCAGGGCGGCCTACTTCGGGTCGTCGCACATGACGCGGGAGAAGCTGCTGGCGGCGGTGGAACTCGCGCGGCTTTTCGCCCAGCACTTCTCGGAGTTCGCGTGGCGGCTGCGTCGCGCCGAGGCGCCGCCCGTCCGATCCGAGGTCACGCAGGCAATGGAATACATCGACCGTCACCATCACGAGCAGCTGTCCCTGGGCGAGGTGGCCCGGGAGGTCCACCTTTCGCCCGCCTACTTCAGCGCCCTCTTCAGCAAGTGGGGGGGCATGACCTTCACCGCCTTCGTCCAGCGCACGCGGATAGAGAAAGCCAAGACGCTCCTGCGCGAGACCGGTGCGACCGTCACGTCGATCGCCTTTGGTGTCGGCTTCAACAACCTGACCCACTTCAACCACGTCTTCAGGAAGCTGGAGGGAACGGCGCCTGGCGCCTACCGCAAGGCGCACCGGCAGCGCCAGCCGGCTGGCTAGTCGAGGCGGCCGAGCGTCTTTCTCGCCTTCTCGGCCAGAGGGTCGTCGGGGTGCTCCTTGACCAGCCGCTCGTAGAGCAGCTTCGCCAGATCCTTCATCCCCTGCCTCTCGGCGTTGCGCGCGGAGCGGTAGAGCTTCGCCGCCTTCGGATTCACCTTCGGCTCGGCGTCAGCCGCCGTGACGGCGGCGGGGCGGGCGCCCCCGCCGGGGAGGCCCGTGGGCTTGCCTGCGACCTCGGGCTTGAGGTGCGAGAACTCGAGGCTGCCCTTAGCGGGGCATCTCTCCTCGGGCGAGCCCGCGATGCGCCAGGCGGCCATCTGGTTGCAGTAGGACTCGATCGCCGTGTAGCGCGTCGGCACCGCCTTCTTGTGGTCCGAGCCGTCGGACGGGCTCAGGCCGTGCGCCTTCTCCCAGGCGTCGGGCATGCCGTCGGAGTCGCGGTCCGGATACGGGGGCGCCTCGGCGCCGGACTTCAGGCCCTCCATGAGATCGGCCGGCGCCTGCTTGCCCCACTTGCCCGTGCCCGCCGCCGTCTCCTTGAGTATCTGTGCGGTGACAGCATCGCGAGGGAAGCACCCGGCGCGCGCCAGCACCAGCTTGTAGGCCTCCTCCGGGGGGTGTGTCTTCACCTTCGCGACGGGCGTCTCCTCCTCCTGCTTGGTGCCGCGCCTGGCGTAGTACCGGAGGCCCTGGAGCTTGCCGGCCTCGGCCCACGGGTCCTGCACCATGCCGACGCCGACGATGAAGTTGTCGCGGAGGTAGTAGGGAACCTTGCCCAGGAAGCAGAAGGGGAATATCTTCGGATCGCTCGGGCCGCGCTTGTAGTAGTTGCCGATGATGTTGATGCCCGGCGTGCCTGAGTAGTTCCCCTCGTGCGACATGCCGTCGCGGAAGTTGTAGGCCACGTTGTTGCGGAAGTCGACCGGCCCGCCGCCGATCGCCGGAATCCGCCGGGCGTGGTGGGCGAAGAGGTTGTGGTGTATCGACAGCCTCTTGCTGTTGCGCCCGGCGATCATCCCGTAGTTGTGGCGGCCCTCCTCGTGGCCCACCACGGCCGACTCCTCGACGCTGCACCACTGGATCGAGACGTTCGTGGCCTTCGAGAAGATGTCGATCGTCTCGTCCTCCGCCCAGCTGCACGAGACGTGGTCGAGTACCGCCTTGTCGACGATCGAGAACTGGATGGCGTCGCCGGCCGCGCCGCGCCCGCCCACGGTCCTCACCCGGAGGAACCTGACGACCACGTCGTGGACGGCGTTGCTGCGCCTGTAGGCCGTCGAGAGCATGCCGTTTATGGTGACGCCCCCGCCCGGAGCGGTCTGGCCGGCGATGGTGATGAACGGCTGGTTGATCCGCACGTCTCCCTTGATGACGCCCGAGACCTCGAAGACGACGATGCGCGGACCCGAGGCGTCACAGGCGGCCTGGAGGCTGCCCGGGCCGGACCTGCCGAGACTGGTGACCTTGATGACTCGGCCGCCCCGGCCGCCCGGCGTCACGGCGCCGAAGCCCTCGGCACCCGGGAATGCCGGGAGCGGCCCTTCCTCGGCCCTGCTGCGCGCCGCCGGCACCGCCAGAAGGGCAGCGAGACACAGGGCCGTGAGTCTGGGCAACTCCATACGGTCTCCTTCTCCGTCGCCGCATCCCCGTCGCGCGCCGCACTACAACTTATACTCACTTACACCGCGCGCCGCGCGGCGTGCGGACCGAATCGCGGCCGTGCGCGGCGGAAGCGGGCCGTTGTGCACCGAGGAGGCCGTTTCTCCTCTTGTTTTCCCCGCTGCAGCCGCTAATATGCTCTGGCACCGAATGACCGGTGGCGCACCCCTCCGCCCGGACGGGCCCGGGAGCACTTCGCATGCGCGAGGCGATCAAGCTGAGGACCTGCCTCATCTCGGGGCTGATCGCCTGCATATTTGCCTACTTCCTGCCGGAGATCGTCTTCACTTTCAAGGGCTCGGGAGGCGGCCCGGGGTACCTGCCTGTGCTGGTGGTCTTCCCGGCGCTGGTGGTCGGGCTGCTTGCCGTCGTGGCCCGGAACTTGGGCGGCCAGACCTGGTGCGCCGTCGTCCGGGTGCTGGTCTACGCGGTGCTGGCCGCCGTTCCGACCCTCATCGTGGCTCCCTTCGCCGTCGGCATATGGGCGGGGCTCGGCTACGCCGTGGTTGCGGCGGGGGCTTTCGCCATCGGGGCGTCCGTCAACGAACAGCTCAGGGAGAAGCCGGCGGTCGGCTTCGTCGCTGGACTGCTGGCGGGGCTTGCCGTCTTCTTCGTGAGCACCCACTTCATCCTCCCTCCGTTCGTCTCGCTATTCACCGCGGAGGCCTTCGTGCCCGGGGTGGGCCTCACCGTCCGCCTAATGGCCCCCTCGGCCGTCGCCTTCTCCGTCGCGCGCTGGGTCTTCGCGTGGGAAGGAGCGATGGCCCCGAAGGTGTTCTTCTCGTCGATGCTCGTCACGCTCTCGACCTTCGCGGCGGGAGCCTTCGTAGCCGGCCTCGTCACGAGCCTCTACTACTACGCCACGCCAGAGAACGACATGGAGATCATCTGGCCCGGCGTGCCCGAGCACCTGGTGCCCTTCTCGCCGGACAGGCACAAAGAGGACCGCGCCAGGATGGAGCTTTTCTACAGGGGGCTGCCCGAGAGCAAGGCGGGGGTGCCCTGGTACAACAGGTCGCTGCCGGACGACTTCGACGCCGAGAAGGGGGACCTGGCCGAGGCGCTCGACGGCCCGCTCGCCGAGAGGTCGTGGCTCCGCAGGCGCATTCCCAAATCCGCCGGGGGAGAGAGCAGGAGGGCCGTCTGGGAAAGCTGGGCGGGCCCGCTCTTCTGGTGGACGATGCTCTTCGCCTGCCTCTACGGGGCGCAGTTCTGCATGGCAGGGATGCTGCGCAAGCAGTGGGTCGAGAATGAGCAGCTGATGTTCCCGCACGTCGAGGCGGTGGCCGAGTCGGTCAGCCCGCCCAGGCCGGGGCTCTTCAAGAGCTCCTACTTCTGGATGGGCGCGGGGGTCTGCTTCGTCATCTACACGCTCGAGGGGCTGCACTACCACTTCCCGGCCTTCCCGAGGATAGAGCTCTTCGGCAGCCCCCTGCACCAGCTCTCGCTGGCAGAGGTCTTCTCGCAGCATCCGTGGAGCTCGATGAAGAAGATCCTCTCGGTCCAGCCCTACATCATCTGCATAGCGTTCCTCCTCACGACGGAGCTGTCCTTCTCGGTCTGGTTCTTCGCGGTGGTCGACAACCTCATAAGGCTCGCGACCTCCTACGCCCGGCTGCCGCAACCGTGGTCCCAGGCCATCAACCACTACTGGATCAACTCGGGGTCGGACCAGATGGGGGCGATCATCGTCCTGGTGCTCTTCCTCGTATGGATGTCGCGGCGGGAGCTCGCGACGATTTTCAAGCGGGCCCTCTACGACTCGGAGCCGGTGGACCGGGACGAGTTCATCCCGTACCGCGTCTGCGTCTTCGGCTTCGTGCTCAGCACTCTGGGGGTGCTGGCCTGGTGCGTCTACGCGCGCATGAACCCGCTGGTTTCGGTGTTCTTCTTCGGGGCGTTCTACATACTGCTCATATTCACATCGAGGCTCGTCTCGGAGCTGGGCCTGGTGACCGCGCGCATCGGCTACAACACGCCGCACCTGCTTTTCGTCAGGCTCTTCGGCTACAACCACCAGACGATGCTCAGCACATTCTCGGTCAACACCTTCCTGTGGGCCCCGCTCTTCACCAACAGCGCCCACACCTGCCCCGTGGCGCTCACGTGCTTCAAGCTGACCGGCGAGGCGGGCAGGGGAAAGAGGCTGTTCGCGGGGTACCTCTACGTGCTGGCCGTGGCGTCTGCGGCGCTCTTCTTCCTGGCAGCTGTGAGGTACGCCTACGTGCACGGGGCGCTCAACACGGACCGCGAGGGTTACTACTCGGCCACCAAGTGGATATTCGAGAACACTTACCTGCGCGATCTGGTCTTCAAGGACCGCGCCCACGCGCCCGACCCGACCGAGATATCCGCCATGTTCATCGGCGGCGGGATGATGGCGTTCCTGCTGATCATGAGGCGGCTCTTCTACTGGTGGCCGCTGCACCCTCTGGGGTACGTGGCCATGTCGATAGACGGCATATGGTTCAGCTTTCTCCTGGGCTGGCTCGCGAAGCGGGCCGTCTTGAAATACGGCGGCGGCGAGGCGCTGCCGCGGGCGAAGGAGTTCTTCCTGGGGCTCTTCGCCGGCCAGTTCTTCATGGCCGGCTTCTGGTACGTGATAGGATGCCTGGCTAAGGATGCGACCATCGGTTTTATATAGCAGGGCTGCGGCCGGAGCGCTGCTCGTCGTCGTCTGCCTGGTGGCGGCGGTCGGCGCCTTCCACTGGGCGTCGCGGCCCCCCGAGGAGCGTCCTCCCGCCGCAGACGGCGGCGCGGAGGCCCGCCCGGCGGAGCCGATCCGGGAGCGCCGCGAGGTGCTCGAGCACGCCCGCAGGTTGTCGTCGCTCAACCGGACCTCGGGCACGGCCGGCTGCCGGCAGGCGGCCGGCTACATCGAGGGGAAGCTCAGGCAGTGGGGCCTCGAGCCCCGCTACCAGGAGTTCGACGTCGTCATCCCCGTGACGAAGGAGATGGAGTTCACGGTCGAGGGGGAAGTTTTCCAGATACACCCGCTCTGGCCGAACTGGACCCGGACCTGCACGACCAGGGGCGTGCTCTCGGGCCCGCTGGCCTACGCCGGCGAGGGCAAGCTCAAGAGCTTCCGCGGCCTGCCGATGGAGGGCGCGCGGTACTCGCAGGGCCGCAAGCCCATCGTCATCCTCGAGGGCGACAAGGGCCTCGACTGGTACTCGGCGGCGATGCTCGGGGCCCAGGCGATCATCTTCTGCGAGTCGGACGCGACGAACCGCGTGGAGATGGAGAACAAGGTCTCCCTGCTGCCGGCGAACATCCCGCGCTTCTACTGCGACGCCGAGACCGGCAAGCGCCTCCGGGAACTGGCGGTCGGCTTCCAGCAGCAGCGGGCGGCGGAGACGGACGAGGAGCAGCTGGCGGCGCTCGCCGGCAGGCCCGCGGCGGAGCTCCGCTGCCGCGTCGACTGGGAGACCAGGACCACCAGGAACATCATCGCGCGGCTGGATGGCACCGACCCGGAGCAGCTCGCCCCCGTCATCTTCCAGGCCTACTACGACTCGGTCAGCACCGTGCCGGATATCGCCTACGGGGCCGAGAGCTCCTGCGGAGCCGCCACGCTGCTGGAGCTCGCGCGCGAGTTCGCCGCCGCTCGGCCCAAGCGCAGCATTATCTTCGCGTTCTTCTCGGGGCACTTCGAGTCGATGCTGGGGTCGAAGGCCTTCTTCGGGGTCATGCGGAAGCCGCACGCGAAGTGGCTGGAGGTCGCGACGACGCTCGAGGAGAGCGTGCTGGGCACGTCCGCGCTCTCGGGCCCCCGCTTCTTCGAGAGACCCCAGGCGACCGCCGGGGTTCTGGCGTGCGCGGCGGCGGTGGTGCTGGCGCTCGTGTGGCTCTTCGTGCGCAAGGAGGGGCTCCTCTTCGGCGCGGGCGGGGGAGTGATACTTGCTCTGTCCATGTTCCTGTGGGCGTGGCTCATCCCCGAGAAGGAGTTGCCCACGGGCAGCCTGAAGCTGCCGAGGCTCGAGGCAGCGCGCCTCGCCGCGGCGCCGCTGGAGACCAGAGCCCCCGAGGCCTACCGGCGGGTGCTCGAGGACCTGACGGCAGCCGACGGGCGGATCTCGGCAGTGGACGGCGCGCGCAGCGACTACGAGAAGCTCTGCGAGGAACGCGCCAAGGTGCGCGAGGCCCTCGAGGAGACACTGAAGCAGCGTGCAGAGGCGGGGCCCGCCGAGCGCGCCGGGCTCGACCGCAAGGCCGCGGAGAAGGCCCGGGAGATCGGCCGGCTGGACCGCGAGGCGCTCCCGAAGGCCCAGAAGCTGCTCGCGCGCGGCCGCGACGCGTGCGTCACCCTCGCGACCTACGACAAGGCCATCGCGGCGCTCCGTTGGGTGCCCCCGGAGGCGCGCGAGGACGCCGCGGCCGGTGTCCGGGCCATCGAGGTGCTCATTGCCAGGGACATGTCCTCGTCCAACAGGCTGCCTCTGTACCTCGACGCCCTCGAGAGCCTTCTCGCCCTCGAGAAGCTGGGGCCCGACCTCCCCGAGAAGATCGCCTTCAGCTTCTCGCTGGACCTGTCCAGCAAGTCGGAGGGAGTGGCGTTCCTCTTCAAGGGCTCCTTCGTCGACCAACACGAGAAGAACTACGAGACGACCCTGGCGCGCTGCATAGCCCCTATCGCCGACGTCTCGGTCAAGGTGGGAGAGAAGCTCGCGCCGGGGGTGCTCACGAACTGCGTCGTCAACCCACGTGGCCTGCACTGGACCAACCACACCGGCGGCAACATCGCGACCGACAACGAGATTGCACTGCTCGCCGGGTTCCCGTCGAGCTGCCTCGCCAGCGCACACGATGCGCGCGATCTTCTCGACACGCCGCTAGACGTCTTCGAGTCGCTCGACAGGAGGCGCCTAACGCAGCAGGCATCGTTCCTCATCGAGTGGGCGCGGAAGGTGGTCGACGATCCGCGCACCGCGGCGTACCTCAAGACGATGCAGGACGAGCAGCTGCTCTCGAAGGAGCGCTTCCGGACCATCTCGGCGCGCACGGTGGAGTTCGACATGAACCGGGGGATGGGCGTGGCCGACAAGCCCGTGCCGGGCGCGCTCATGCTCTGCTATCACGACCCCGGCTACTACATGCGCCAGAAGCTGAGGAAGATGCTCTGGGGAGTGCGCGAGGTCGAGATGCGCTTCGCGGACGAGCGCGGCGCCGTGCTATTCTCGGCGATCCCCGACGCCCTCGCCCGCTACTGGAACGACAAGCCCCGCACGGTCGAAGCCTACGACTTCGACCTGGCCACGGGCGACCTCATCATGGCCCCCGACCGCGGCGAGCAGGGGGCCAAGAAGTTCAAGCCCACGGTCATCCCGCAGCGCGAGAACGAGTTCCTCAGCTGCGTCGTCTTCCCGTGCGTCGACGTCTCGATCTTCGACACCCTTGACCAGCGCCGTTACTACATGTTCACGCACGTCGAGATTTTCGACGCCGAGACCGACGCCGAGCCCTTCCGCTACGGATACCGCATCACGGGGCGGGTCGGCTACAACAAGTCCTACATCGAGCCCTGCGCCGTGCTCTTTCTCGAGCCGCTGACGAAGTTCAAGCTCCTGTTCGGGAGCGGCGCGACCGGTACGAAATATTCCCTCATCAACGCCCCCGAGCCAACGAAAGAGGCCCACGGCGGGATCGGCTACGAGGCCGCGACCTCGATGGTGCTGTCCCACACGCCCTACAAGATGGCGAGGGACCTGTGGAACCTCGACGAGTACCGCATCCAGAATCTCGTCAAGCACGGCGTAACGAACGCTCAGGTGCAGAATCTCCATGACGGCTCGCGCGAGGCGCTCGATGCGGCCAGGAAGGCCAACGAGGAGGGGAAGTTCGACGAGGGCGTGATGCGCGCCCGTGAGGCGTGGTCCTACGAGGCCAAGGCCTATCCGCGCGTGCGCGGAACGACCTCGGACATGCTGAGGGGGGCGCTCTTCTACCTCTTCCTGGTTCTGCCCTTCGCCTACTTCACCGAGAGGCTGCTCTTCGGCTTCGCCAGCATCAACAGGCAGCTCCTGGGTTTCTTCGGGATATTCCTGCTGGTCTTCTTGCTGCTGGCGGTGGTGCACCCGGCCTTCGGGATGACCAACTCCGCGCCGGTGGTGCTGCTCGCGTTCCTGTCGGTGGCGCTGTCGCTGCTCGTACTGGGGATGATCCGGTCGAGGTTCGAGCTCGAGCTCCAGCGCCTGCAGCAGAGGGTGGGCGCCGCGTCGAGGGCCGACTTCTCGCGCCTCGACGCCGCCAAGTCAGCGTTCGTCCTCGGCATCAGCAACATGAGGCGTCGCAAGGTGAGGACGGTCCTGACGCTCCTGACGCTGGTGGCGCTCACGTTCTCGGTCCTGTCCTTCACGTCGATGGAGCCGGAGGACCAGATCCTCGAGCACGAGATACTGAACCTCGCTCGCGGTCGCTCGACGCAGGAGGGCGAGCTGGACCTGCCGATCAAGCTCGGCGACGAGGGCCTCAGCGAAGCGGACGGCGGCGTCGAGAGCACGGGGCGGCTCCGCATGCGCGACTGGCTTGCGGTCCAAGGGACGTTCGACGAGGGGGGGCCCGCCAGGCTCGAGCTCGTTGATTCGGATGGCGATCAGGGCGTGATGGAGTTCCGTCCAGGCGAGGGTTACGCTGCCTATGCCCTCACCGTCGGAGGCGGAGCGTACCTCCGCTCGCCGTGGTGGATAGCAGGAGTGGTGCTGCTCGTCGTCGGCGGCGTCGCGTCGGCAGCGGGAGGGAAGCGGCGTCCTTACGGGCTGGCGGCGCTGGGGCTCGCAGCCCTCTTCGGGGTCATGCATTTCATGCCCAAGGGCTCCGCCGCGGGCGGAGTCGCGCCGGCCGAGCTCGACCCCCTCGACAAGGCGGTTGCTGAGGGCGAGCCGGCCGGGCACAGATGGGCCCTGCGCTTCAATCCCGAGACGCGCGAGTGCATCGCCGTCGTGGACGATCAACTTGTCCGGCGCTTCCGCGGCGCCTTCCTCGACCCGCCGCTCTTCGTGCGGGCCCGGCCCAGGCCCGCCTCGCTGGTGGCCGACGAGGAGAGGCGCGGCATCCCTTGGCAGGGGATCATGATCCGCAGCCGCGGGTGGGGCTCGATGTCCTCGCAGACGCTGCGGTACATACTGGACGAGTTCGACGCCTCCGAGGGTCACATCGTCGCGCCTCGGGCATGGTGGCTGCTCAGCCAGATCGAGGCGACGGCCACGCTCATCACCAACGCAGAGAGGCCCGGGAAGAGCTTCTTCGCCCAGGGCATCGTGGGGATGTCGGCGGCGGAGACCGAGTTCACACGTCCCCAGGACGACCTCGTCGCGGGACGGTGGCTCAAGGGAGGCGAGGAGCAGTCTTGCGTCCTGCCCCGGAAGATAGCCTCGGCCTGCGGCATAGCGCCGGACGATCTCGCGAACGGGCCGCGCGTGCTGATACTCGGCGAAGAGATGACCGTGGTGGGCATCACGGACGACGACCTCTGGTCCAACAAGGCCGATATCGATACGGAGCCGATATCCCCCGTCGACTACACCGTCGAGAACTGGATGAAGCACTCGGGAGCCCAGAGGAGCGAGTTCGAGCTCTACCACTACACGCACCTGTCCCCGCTCAACGTCCCTTACGTTCCCTACTCGTTCCTTATCTCACGGGGCGGGACGCTCAGGTCCATCGCGATCAAGCCGGCGGGCGGAGTGTCGAAGGAGCTGAAGGCGCACCTCCTCAAGAAGTTGTCGGTGCCTCTGTTCGTCGCGGAGGAGGAGAAGGTCACGTACGCGAGCTCGGCCGGCGCCAGGCCCATCAGGGGTATAGGCGGCCTCCTGGTGCCGATGCTCATCTGCGCGCTCATCGTGCTCAACACGATGATGTCGTCCGTCTTCGAGCGGGAGCGCGAGATATGGATATACGGCTCGCTCGGGCTCGCCCCCGTCCACATCGGGTCGCTCTTCATGGCGGAGAGCCTGGTCTTCTCGGTGATGGGGACGGTCGTCGGCTACGTCCTCGGCCAGATGGTGGCGAAGCTCGTGGCCATGGGGCTCTTCCTGGAGGGGCTGTCGCTCAACTACTCGTCCACCTCGGCGGTCTTCAGTGCCATCTTCGTGATGGGGATGGTCATCGTCTCGACGCTCTATCCGTCCCTGCGCGCGTCGCGCCTTTCGGTGCCCGACATTGACCGCATATGGAAGTACCCGGACGCGGTCGGCGACGTTCTCTCTATCGATTTCCCCTTCACGATGAGCGGCGAGCAGGCCTTCGGCGTGAGCATGCACCTCACCAGGTTCTTCCAGGATCACTCCGACCAGTCGGTGGGCGAGTTCTACACGGCCAACGCGAGGCTGGTGCCGCGCGAGGCCGGAGGAGTCTTCGTCGACTGCCGCGCGTGGATCGCGCCGTTCGACTTCGGCATAAGCCAGGCGGTGCGGCTCGAGGTCTACCCCGGCGACGAGCAGGATATTTACGAGGCGCGCATGATACTGACGCGGCTGAGCGGCGAGCCGGCATCGTGGCACCGCATGAACCAGCGGTTCCTCGGGAACATCCGGAAGCAGTTCCTTGTCTGGCGGCTCTTCTCGCCCGAGGAGCGCACGTACTACCTGGAGGAAGCCAAGAAGGAGCTCTCCGTTGGCACCTGAAGTTGACGGCATAGACCAGGAGCTTGCGAGCTACCGCGACCGCATGCGGCCGCCGGACGAGTTCGAGGACGGCTTCAACCTGAAGACCGTCATCGGCATCCTCTTCGTCGGCGCCGTCATGATGCCGTCGACGATATACCTGCAGCTGACTGTCGGCCAGGCCCTGGGCTCGGCGGCGGTCTGGGTGACGGTTATCATCTTCTCCGACATCGCCCGCCGGTCGCTGAAGCCGCTGAAGCGCAGCGAGATATACATGCTCGTCTACGTCGCCGCCCACATGGCGGTGGGCGGGCCGTTCTTCCGCTTTCTCTATCTCCAGTACTTCGCCCAGTCGGCGATCGCGCAGAGCCACGGCATAGTCCTGCCGAGCTGGGTCTGCCCTGCGGCCGACTCGGTGGCGCTGGCGAAGAGGGGTTTCTGGCACTGGGACTGGACGCCCGCCATACTGCTGGCGCTCATCGGCGGGCTGCTCGGGCGCCTCTCGTGGATGAGCGCGGGGTACTTCTTCTTCCGGCTCACGTCCGACGTCGAGCGGCTGCCCTTCCCAATGGCCCCGATCGCTGCGGCCGGCGCGACGGCCCTGGCCGAGACCGGCAAGGAGACCTGGCGGTGGCGGGTCTTCTCGATCGGCGCGATGATGGGGGCGAGCTTCGGGGCGATATACGTCCTCGTCCCCGCCGTTACGCAGGCCTTCGTGGGCAAGCCGCTCTTCCTGATACCGATCCCGTGGATCGATCTCACCGTGCGAACGGAGACGATACTGCCGGCGGCTTCGGTGGGGATATCCACCAACATGGGGGCGCTCATCTGGGGGATGGTGCTTCCCTTCTGGATGATCGTCGGGAGCGCCATCGCGGCGATGGCCCACATGTTCGTGAACCCGGTTCTCCACTCGCTGGGGTACCTGACGAGCTGGCGCCCGGGAATGGGGACGATCGAGACCGAGTTCATGAACAACATCGACTTCTGGTTCTCCTTCATCATGGGGACCACGCTCGCCGTGGCGCTGCTGGGCTTCTACGGCGTCATGAAGGCGGTGGCGAGGTCGAGGAAGGCCGAGGGCGCGCGCGGCAGCCTGACCGACATTCCGAAGGGCCGCGGCGATTTCCCGATGTGGGTGGCGGCGGTGATCTTCTTCGGCTGTCAGCTCGCCTACGTTGCCCTCTGCATATATCTCATCGAGGGGCTGCACGCGATCGTGATCCTGTTCCTCTTCTTCTTCGCGCTCGTCTACACGCCGCTCGTGAGCTACGTGAACGCGAGGATGGACGGCCTCACCGGGCTGAACGTCAACTTCCCCTTCGTGCGCGAGGCGACCTTCATCCTCTCCGGCTATCGCGGGGTCGACATCTGGTTCGCCCCCTTCCCGATACACCAGTACGGCCAGTCGGCCCAGCAGTTCCGCGAGTTCGAGCTCACGGGCACTAAGTTCACCTCGATGTTCAAGGCCGAGGCCTTCATGTACCCGGTGGTCTTCATCTTCAGCTTCCTCTTCTGCAGCTACATCTGGGGCTCCGGCGATCCGATACCGTCGGCCAGCTACCAGTGGGCGCAGAAGATGTGGCACAGGCAAGCGCTGCAGCAGTGCATTATCTTCTCGTCGACGATATCGCGGAGGAGCACCACCAACGCCTGCTCCTTCCTCCCCGACGGACGGGTGCTCACCGCCGACTCCGACGGCGCCCGCATCTGGGAGGCCGACGGCAAGTCCCGCGTGCTCAGCGTGCGCGCCAACGGGACGACGACCATCGCGCCGGAGCCGGGCGGGTCGCTCATCGCGACAGCGGAGCTCGACGGCACGGTCCACCTCTGGAGCACGTCGGACCCGACCCGTCCCGCGACCTCGCTGGGCGGGCACGAGGGGGTCGTCACGGCGCTCGAGTTCTCGCCCGACGGCGCGCTACTCGCCTCCGGCTCGGAGGACAGAACGGTCAGGATATGGCGCACCGACGGCTCTGGAGAGCCCCAAGTGCTCAAGCCCCGCGTCGGGAAGGTGAAGTCGCTCTCCTGGCGGGGCGGGGGCCTCGCGGTCTCCGGCCTCGAGGGCCCGACCGAGATATGGGACCCGGCGCGCGGCGTGCGCCTGCGGGTGGTGGGCCGTGGGGCGCTGGCGGTTCGCTTCTCAGCGGACGGGGGGCTCCTCGCGGAGGTCGGGCCCGACGGCAGCGTGGTGACCTACGACGCCGCCACGGGGGGACCCAAGGGCCGTGCCGAAGCTCCCGAGGGCCTGGAGATACTGCAGGCGTCGATAGGCCCGGACCTGAAGACGCTCGCCTGCGTCTGCGAAGCCGGGCGGCTCGTGATCGCCGAGGCCGGCAGTGTCCTCTTCGACGACACGGTATTCAGGCGCGGGACGACATCCGTCTGCGTCGGCGACCAGGGCATCATAGTCGGCACCCGCGAGGGGCCAATCACGGTTCGCGATACCCGGGGACAGATCCAGAGGACGCTCCTCACGCCGGAGACCCGGGCGGAGAGCCTCTTCTTCAAGGCCTGGAAGCCCAGGCTCCTCTTCGCGGGGCTGGGCTTCGGGGTGATAACGTACGCCGCGCTCGCCTCGCTCGGCCTGCCGACCCTGCTTCTCTACGGTTTCGTGGGCGGCCTCGCCAGGCTGCCTCACGACACGATACCGCTGCTCATCGGCGCGCTTCTCGGGCGCTACTTCAGGAGGAAGTACGGCAAGCAGTGGCCCCAGTACACGCCCGTGCTGGCGGCGGGCTTCGCGTGCGGGATGGGCCTCGTCGGCATGGCCGGCATCGCCATGTCCCTCCTGAGGACGGCCGTCGTGACGAAGCCCTGGTAGAGCCGGGGCGGATGATTCTCTTTGTCAGGGAGATGTGACCATGCGCATTCGCGTCGGCGTGAAGAAGGGCGACGTCGTCGGAAGGACGAACCGCGAGCTCCAGATGGCCGCGGACCTGCTGGCGGCGAAGGGCGGCGGCACGCTCGAGATAGGCCCGGGCGTATACACCATGGAGGACGCGCTGCACCTCAGGTCCGGCGTGCACGTCACGGGTGCCGGGGCGAAGACAGTGCTGAAGCGCGCGGGCGGCGTCTCGGCCCTGGCCGTCGACGACCCCGACCTGGGGCAGCAGAAGGTCAAGGTGAAGAGCACCCGCGGCTTCAAGGTCGGCATGGGCGTGACCATACTCGACGACAAGGCGGGGGGCTACATGACTTCCGTTTCCCGAATCACGAAGATCGACGCCAGGAAGAAGGTGATCTACGTCGCCGACCACCACGTCTTCAACTACCACCTCGAGCACAGGGCCAGAATCACCAACGCGGCCTCGGTGATCTCGGCGAAGGATGTCGAGGACGTCGTCGTCGAGAATCTGACCGTCGACGGCAACAGGCGTCGGAACAGGGAGACGATCAACGGCTGTGTCGGCGGAGGGATATATCTCTTCAAGGCCAAGCGCTGCCGCATCGCCGGCTGCAAGGTGAAGGACTTCAGCGGCGACGGCATCAGCTTCCAGATCACCCAGGATATCGTCGTCGAGGACTGCGTGGTCGACGGCGTCAGCGTCCTCGGCATCCACCCGGGGACGGGCTCCGCGCGTCCCGTCGTGCGCCGCTGCAAGATGATGGATTGCGGCGCCGACGGCCTCTTCCTCTGCTGGCGCGTGCAGGAGGGGCTCTTCGAGAAGTGCGAGGTCACCGGATCCGGCCGCTGGGGCATCTCCATAGGTCACAAAGACTCGCGCAATCTCTTCCGGGGGAACACGGTAAGGAAGAGCGCTCTCTCAGGGATAATCTTCCGCAACGACCCGAAGCGGAACACGGGCAACTACAACCGCTTCGAGAAGAACCTGATCGAAGCCAACGGCCAGAAGACGGCCTCGTGCGCCGTGGAGATCCGTGGCGAGACGACAGGCCTCGAGTTCACGGGGAACACGATCCGCCCGGGCCGCGCGGCGAAGAAGGGCGCCGGCCAGCGACTGGCCTTCGGGGTCGGGCCGGTGGCCGACATGCCCAAGACCCGCCGCAACAAGGTCGCCAGGCACCGCGACGGGGTCACGGCGCGGATCACCTACTAGGGCGCCGCCACTCGCGCCTGCCCACACACTTGACAGGCCCGCTCCATGTGGTATAGTCATGACAGAATGCCCCTGCAACACTCCTCGTGACGGGATCATCTGAGGGCATCACAGGGGGGCTCATGGGCCCGGACGAGGATGCTCTCTTCGGCGAGATCGCCATCGAGAAAGGCCTGGTCTCCTCCGAGCAGGTCGACGAGTGCCTGGAGAACCAGAAGACCGTTACCGCCATGGGAATGGAGCAGTCCCTCGGCGACATCGTGGTCAGCAAGAAGTACATCACCCGCGAGCAGCAGCGGGACGTCATGCGCGAGGTGATGAAGCGCGTCGGCCGGCACGCCAAGATTGGCGCCTACGAAGTGCTGGAGAAGCTGGGCCAGGGGGGCATGGGCGCCGTCTACAAGGCCCGGGTCGCCGAGACCGGCGCGGTCGTCGCCATCAAGGTCCTTCCGCCCGAGTTTGCGAAGAACAAGGGCTTCGTCGAGCGGTTCCGCCGCGAGGCGAAGGTGGCCTCCGAGCTCGACCACCCCAACATCGTTCGGGCCCTTTCCGCCGGAGAGTCCGGCGGGTACCACTACTTTGCCATGGAGTACGTCGAGGGCGACAGCGTCGGCAGTCACCTGAAGAACGAAGGGCGTTTCGAGGAGCCCGAGGCGCTGGAGGTTATACGGCAGGTCACGCTGGGCCTCCAGCACGCCCACGAGGCGGGGCTGGTGCACCGCGACATCAAACCCGACAACATCTTTCTGACCAGCGACGGCGAGGCGAAGCTGGGGGACCTCGGCCTCGCCAGAGAGGCCGGCGAGGACGCCTCCCAGCTGACGCAGGCGGGGGTGATGGTCGGGACCCCCCACTACGTGTCGCCCGAGCAGGCGCGTGGCGACAAGGATATCGACATCCGCACCGATCTCTACTCGCTCGGGGCGACGCTCCACCACATGGTGACCGGGGTCGTGCCCTTCGACGGCGACACGGCGATGGCTGTCATGAACAAGCACACCAGCGAGGATCTGGCCTGGCCGGGGCAGATCAACAGCGACCTGAGCGACGGCATCTGCCAGCTCATCACCAACATGATGGCGAAGAGCCGTGATGACCGCTACCAGACCCCGGCCGAGCTTCTCGACGACATCGACCTGGTGATCGACGGCGAGATGCCGAAGCTGGAGATTCTCACCATCGGCAGCGCGACCGTTGCGCCGCCGCTCGTGGACATTCCGAGGGGCATCCGGGCCGACGACACCCGTGCCACGGCAGTGAGCCCTGCTTTTCCGGGCCCAGTTCCGGAGATCATGGGACGGCGTGCCGGGGGCACCACCGTCGGCACCGTCATGGCGGCGGTGCCCGGGCGGAGGGGCCGCCTGCCGGTCATCGTGGGCTCGGCCGCAGCGGCGGTGGTGGTCGTCATCGCGGCCGTGGTCCTCACGCGGACCCCCGAAAAGCCCTCCGCGGTTGTCGACGGCCCGCCCGGCCAGGGAGTGGAGGAGGCGCCGATACTGGCCCCCGAGAAGGAAGACACGGTGCTCACGGAGGAGCGCATCAGGGAGAGATACCGGCACGCGGAGCGGTACTGGCAGCAGAACCCTCACAGACCTGACAGGGCCATCGCCAAGTTCCGCGAGATCCAGCAGAAGGCGCGGGGCACTGCGTGGTCACTGAAGGCCAGGGAGGCAATCGCGGACATCGAGGAGTCGAAGAAGGTGCTGGCCCGCCGGCCGACACGACGTCCTCCCACGCAGCCGGCCCGGCCGCAGCCCACGCTCCCGGTGCGGCCCGAGCCTCCACAGCCGCCGCCGCCGCGGCAGGAGCCCCAGCACCGGCCCCAGTTCGAGCCGCAGCCCCGGCCGGCCGAGCCCGCCCCTGCGCGCCCACTCCAGCCCCCCCAGCCCCCCCAGCTCCCCCAGCCGCGCGTGCCGGCGTCGACGGGCTTCCAGTATCTCTGGCGCGAGGGCTTCGACGGGACGTCCTTCGCGCAAGGGTGGTCCGGGTTGCCCGAGAGGGGCACCACCCTCAAGCGCTCGCGCGGCGCCAGGGCGGCGATGGCCTTCCCCGACAACCAGTACGACGCCTTCAAGATGGAGTTCGCCGCGTACCGCATCTCCACCTCGAAGCGGCCCTTCGCGGGAGAGCTGAAGATCTTCGAGGTGGCCGACGACGTCTACGTCTCCTTCTGGTACCACCTCACCGGCGGCGACAAGGTCAATATCTATGGTCGCAACGAGCGCATCAAGCGCAACATGACCCATCACATCGAGAGGGCGGTGCAGAACAGGTGGACCTTCGTCGCCATAAAGACGACGGAGTTCTCGCTGCCGTGGGTGGGGGGCGAGAAGGCCCAGAAGGGCGACGCGTTCTCGCAGCTGCTCTTCGGCACGGGCAACCCGGGCAGGACGGGCATCAAGCTCGTGCTGGACGACTTCGCGATCACGAAGGGCGCCCCGCCGCAGCAGGCCCCCGCCCCGGCCGTCGCCCAGGGACCGGCCCAGCCGCAGCCGGCTCCGTTCGTGGCCGCCCCTCCGCCGGAGGAGGACGCCGCCGTGGTGGCGGCGAGGTCCAAGAAGATCTCCGCGGCGAAGCGGCTTGACGAGGTCCTGGATCAGTTCGAGGCGATGGTGACGGGCGGGAAGTTAGAGAAGGCGAAGGAGGGTCTGGCGGAGGCGAAGAAGGACGGGGCGCTCGCCGGCTTCGGCGCGGAGCTCGGCGCCGCGGGGAGGATACTCGACGAGCTCGCGGCCGCGGAGAAGTCGGGGCTCGCGGCCCTCAAGAAGGCGATCGGCAAGAAGGTGAAGGTGAGCCTGCGCGGCACGACAAAGATCTACACCATCAAGGCGGTCGAGGGGGAGGAGATCGAGGTCGAGCGGGAGCTCCGTCTGGGCGGGCGAAGGACGAAGATGAGCCTCAAGGTCAAGCTCGAGAACCTGGCGCCCGGGGAGCTCGATCGGCTCGCGAGCTACACTCCGACGACCCCCGACGGCCACATCGCGTCGGCGATCCGCGCCATCGCCGGGAAGGGCTTCGCGGAGGCGAGAAGATCGGTCGCCCTGGCGGGCGATCATCCCCTCGCCGGGAGGTGCATCGAGAGGATAGAGAACGCGACCTTCAGCCCCGAGGAGATCGCCGCCCGCGACTCGTGGGTCGGTACGATCGTGATCCGCTCCGGGGAGGAGCTGAACCTGGCCGGAGCGAAGGCTCTACTCCACGAGGTCAAGAGCTTCAGGGCTCAGCATGGCAAGACGAAGTACGCGGCTGGCAGGTCCGCGGAGCTCGCGGCTCTGGAGAAGAAGGCCCAGGATTACGTCGACTCGCGTATCACCAGGATCGACCTCGGCGCCGCGAAGGTCCTCTGGCGTGAGAACTTCGACTCGCGGGTGCAGCCGGCGGGCTGGTCGGGGCAGGTGGAGAAGGTCACCACCTGCAACTTCTCGGCGGGCGCGCTCATGACGAAGCCCGAGTTCTCGAGCTACCGCCGCTCCTGCAAGCTGGAATTCGGCTACTACCTGCTGCCGGTTGACAGGCGCAGCGGCGATAACTCGCTCTATCACGCCGACGACGACGTCTACATATCCTTCTTCTACTACCTGAGGGGGGAAAGCCGGATCACCATCTGCGCGAAGAACTCCACCCAGAACACCGAGATGTACCACTACATCCAGAATGCCAGGCAGAACTGCTGGGTCCCCGTCGTCCTGAAGGCCATGGACTTCCCCAATTCACTCAGGGGGGGCGTGTCGATGCGGAAGGGCGACCGGATATCGTCCTTCTCGCTGTGGGCGGGTCAGATGCGCGCGCAGGGCGTCAGCATTGTCATCGACGAGTTCGCCGTCACCAAGGGGCCCCCGCCGCGGATCAAGGGCCCCACGAGCAGGAAGTAGCCGCCGGCGCTACCTCCCCGCACGCGCCAGAAGGTCTTGGGCCTTCTTCCGCCACGCGCCGAGTGCCGGCGCCTTGGCGGCGTCTCCGGAGCGCTTCCCGCCGCCGAGCTCATACGCCTTCGCCAGTAGGTCCTTGGCCGCGGCCGCGTGCGGCCCGGTCAGCTTCGAGAGAGCCTGGGCATAGCGGAAGTCGTCGATGCCCTCCCGGATGCGCTCCCACGCGGCGCGCGTGGCGAACGAGCCGTCGATGCGCGGCGGCGCCATGTTGTACTCGTCCTCGCGCGCGTCCAGGCCGTAGTAGATGTCGACGTGGTTCCCCGTGTAGGAGTAAGTGATCGTGCCGTCGATCTTCCTCTCCTGCTTCGCCCGCCACGACCAGAGGCCGTAGGACATCCTGGTGGCGCCGGGGTTCGAGACCAGCAGTACCTTGGCGTGTTTCTTCGCCATCAGGAAGTCGCCCACGGGACGGAAGCGCTTGAAGTGGTGGACGTCGAGCGACTTCATCAGCTCGTAGCTCTCCTTGTTGCCGGTATGGTAGGCGATGCAGGTCCAGATGTCGGGCGAGACGGCATGGATGTTGTTGTGCGCCCTCGTCAGTGCAATCAGCGTCTCGGGCACGTTCGGCTCGTCGCCGTAGCAGAAGCTCGGATGCGGCCAGCCGCGCGACCTGAATACGTCCGTGATCTCCTTGTGCCAGCGCCTGATGTACTCCTGCCGGGGCAGGCCCTGGATGCGCTCGGCCGAGGCGAGCTGCGCCGCTCCCGAGCGGCTGCCCACTGAGACCGGGCCCTCCCTGAACCCCAGCCTCTTCCGAAGGGCGAAGCTGCGCGCGAGGTCCTCCGCGTTCGTGATGACGGCCTTGCCCCCCTGCCATTGCACACGGGCACCGGAGTCCTTCAGGTAGTTGATGCCGTGGGCGCGCAGGTCGCGGTAGACGCGCTCGGTCTGCGCAGGGCGCTCGGCCTTCATCTTGGGGAAGTACGCTATCGGCAGTACGCCGATGCCGTAGAGCGAGAAGAGGTGGTCGGGCTCGGGGAGCTCGATGGGCAGCACGCGCAGCTTCAGGGGCACGCGCCGCGTCCCGCCCTTCTCGGCCCTGACGGTGACGGTGCCTTTGTAGAGGCCGGCGGCTGCGTCCGGCGCGGGGCGCACGGTCAGCCAGAAGCGGCGCGCCATGCCGCGGTCCGAGCGGAGCTCGTCGGCACCCGTGCGGTTGAAGCGGCGGAGCTCGCGCTCCGTGACCGCGTAGAGGCCGGACTGGTGCCCCTGATGGCGCGCGAAGCGGTAGCGGCCAACGCGCAGGTCTATCTCCTTGGACGCTATCGCCGCGCCCCCGGGGCCTCGCAGGTCGCTGACGGTCACCTCTACCTTGCCGAGGGGCCTCGCGGGCCTCAGGCCGAAGGAGCAGCTCTCGTACTCCCCGCGAGCCGCCGAGGCCGCGAGCTCCGCCAGGGCCTCGTCGTCGACGGGCACGTGGCCGTAGCTCACGTCCACGTCGGTCGAGACGCTGAACAGGACGAAACCGTCCCGGCGCGCGTCGGCCGCCATCCGTCCCGAGAACCGTGGCTCGGCCGGCGGTTTGGAGACGGGCTTCCAGCGCTGGGCCCAGTCGAAGCGGCGAAGCGCCTTGACGTAGTCGATGAACTTGTCGCCCGCCGCCTTGTGCTCCGCGAGGTAGATGACGAGGGCGGAGAGCGTGTTGCCGTAGCTGTCGGCACACCTGAAGTCGAGGTTGAGCTGCCCGTCCTTCACCTCGACCTCGAAGACGTGCCACGGGTGTCGCGTCTCGACGTATTTCTCGAACGGATCGTCGCCGGGGAAATCCTCCGCGTCCTGGTTCAGGAAGTAGCGGCGTTTGAACTCCTTCGTACCCATGGTCTCGTCGACGACGGTCGCGCCCTCGGCCTTGACTGTGCGGCGGTTGTAGAACTGCATCAGCTCCCAGTACGAAGGATCCTCAAGCTGCATGTGCACGCGGTACTTCCCGTCTGGAACGTCGACCGCCAGCTCGCAGTTCCGGCACGATAGGTTATCGCGGAACAGGTTGTCCGGGTGGATGCGGTCGTCCCTGCGGGCGAAGTCGGACCGCGTCCATCCGAAGCCCGCGGCCTTGGAGTACGCGCTCTTCTCGGTGAGCGCGGTGAAGCCCGGAAAGCCGGGCGTCCCGGCCTTGCCGACGTCGAAGGCCCTCAGGCCCGGCACGCTGACCTTGGCGGCGGGGAAGCTCTCGAGGCGCACGTGGTCGAGGTACCAGACGCCGTCGGCGTTCATGCTGAGCAGCGTTATTTTCTTCGTGTCGAGCATGCCGGGGATGTCGCGCCGCAGGATCTCGCCGCGCCATAGATCCGCGACGGCGAACTGGATGGTGTTCTCCCCCGGCGAGAGCGCCGTGTAACGGTCGTGCCACGCCCAGTAGCCGCGGGAGGCCATCGGGTCGCGGATGAAGATGGACATCTTGATGTTCTTCTGCGAGGGGTTGAATATCTCCATCTTGACGACGTCGTAGCGCGACCAGTCCTCCGGAAGGCCGGACCACTTGTCGGCGCCGACCCACTTCTTCGCCTCGACCTTCAGCGAGGAGGCGCCGTGGGCGGCGTGCTCCTTCACCACGGTGCCGCTCTTGAAGGGCTTGGGCGTGCCGTCCTCGAAGTCGGCTATCACGAGCGGCTTCTCGCTTCCCATGGCCCCGGCCACGCACAAGAGTGCGACGGCCGCACATGCCGACAGATATCTCGTCTTCATCTTGTCTCCCCCTTGCTGGAAGATGCCTGGTTCTTCGTCTCCGGCGGCCCGGCGGTCGTCCCTCGCGGTACCCACTGGCTCGCCAGCTGAACGCGCTCCGGCGGCGAGCCGGGCCGCTCCATGCGCCTTCGGAGGACGTCGAGGGCCCTCAGGCCCATCTCTTCGACGGGCATCCTCACCGTCGAGAGCGTGGGCGACGTGAAGTGCCCCGCGTCGCCGAAGCCTACGATGCTCAGGTCCCTCGGCACGCGGAGGCCCGACTCTCTGGCTGCGGTCATCGCCGCGACGGCGAACTCGTCTGCGGCGCAGAAGACGGCCGTCGCATCCAGGCCGGCCTCAAACGCCCGGGCCATCGCGTCGTAACCTTCGTCGGCGGTGAGGGGCGCGGAGATGCAGATCGCAGGATCGGCCTCGATGCCATGGTCGGCCAAAGCACGTTCGTAGCCCGCGCGCCTCCCCCGGGCCGCCTGCGTGAGCGGCTCGAAGTTGAAGAGCGCTATCCTGCGGTGCCCGAGCTCGATCAGGGCGCTCACCGCGTCGTAGGCGCCCTCCTCGTTGATAACGCCGACTTGGTCTACGAGCGGCCCGCCCTCGGGCTGAGCGCTGTCGACGAGCACGACCGGCCCTCCGAGACCGGCGACGCAGTGAAGCAGCTCCTGGTCCACAATGCCCAGCACGATGAGGCCGTCGAGACCGGCCTCCGCGCCGAGCTCGCGGACGAACTCGTCGTACGGCCTCCGCAGCTTGCGGAAGACGATGGCGGCGCCCGTCTCGCTCGCCCCGTCGTGAATCCCGAGGAGTATCCTGTGATAGAAGAGGCTGTTCTTCACCTCCGAGCGTCCGAAGGGCGCGACGACTGCGAATGTCGTCCTGGCCGCCGTCGACGGATCGCCTGCCGGGCCGAGTGGCCGCACGAAGGTGCCGCGGCCCCGTATGCGCTCGAGCAGCCCTTCCTGTGCCAGCTCCAGGATGGCGCGCCTGACGGTCACGCGGCTGAGCCCCAGGTCCTTCGCCAGCGTCCTCTCGTCCGGTATGGCCTCGTTGGTGCTCAGGTGCCCCGAGGTGATCTGCTGGCGCAGCTTCTCCTTCACTTGGAGGAAGAGGGGCTTGGGACTGTGGCGGTCTATCTCGATCATGGTAATACCTGCCAATGCCTGCATAAACCGCTCATCAGGGAAATACTTGCATATTTTCCCGATCTTCTTGAAACAGGTATGGTCAGGTATGCTCGGGCTGCCGGCAGCGCCCGCCGGGCTGGTGCGGCGTGAGAGTCTGGCGTCGACTACTTGCCCTTCAGCTCCTGCTCAACGGTCATGAAGACGTTGCCGTGCGTCGCGCCGTTGCCGCTGTGTACCTGCGTGTATGTCGGCGGGCCGTTCGTCCAGCAGGCGTTCTTGACGCCGTAGGCGAAGCAGATGCGGGCCGCGTCCATGAACTTCGTCTCCTTTGTCAGCAGATACGCGTGGGCGAGGGCGTCCGAGGCCATTATGTTGTAGTGGCTGACGGTTCCCTTTCCCGTCACCGAGCCGTCCGGCTTCGGCGTGAGGTGGTAGTAGATGCCGTTCTGAGGGTGCGTGCCCTTGCGGAGCGTCTCGGCGTGGGCGAGGTAGTAGCCCCGGGCGGCCTCGTCCTCGGGGAACATCTCGATGTAGCGCATGAGGGCCATCATATAGAAGACGGAGGACCAGAGCGACGTCCGCCCGTGCTTGGCGGGCTTGCCGTCGAAGGCGCGGGAGCCGATCTGCCAGCGCGCGCGCTCGAGCAGCTTCTCGTCCCCGGAGAGCAGCCATCCGTCCAGCAGGCGGTTGAGCGTGCACGCGTCGCCGCGCGAGCCCAGGCGGTTGGACTTCTTCGGGTCGGGCTTCGCCTGCGGCGACATGTAGCGGGCCAGGGCGTTCTCGGCGATCTCGAGGCACGAGGCGCGGGCCTTCCAGTTGCCCGTGAGATGGTAGAGCACGGCCGTGCCGCGGGCGCCGAAGCAGAGGTCCTTCGTGAAGTGATTCCGGTTGCGGTTGGGGTTCCTGTGGCCCGCCTCGTTGTGCAGCGAGTGGGCCCAGACGCCGCCCTTCACGTAGTGCACCTCCGGATAGTGCGGCTGGTGGTGGACGTCGATGTCGGCCGCGTGGCGGTCGCCCGCGACGAAGAGCCGCCACCACTCGTCGCGCCCCGTGCGGGCCCACTGCCGCGCCATCTGCAGGTCGAGGTCGTATTTCATGCCCCACTGGCCGGTGCCGCCCTCGAAGTCCATCGACACGTCGCCGTAGTCCATCCAACCGTATAGGTCGTGCTGCTCGCGCCGGCTGAGGATGCTCGGTCCCGCCTTCGCGCCCTCGGGGTAGATTCCGACGGCCGACAGGTTCCGGACCTCGTAGGCCTTGTAGTTCTCCGTATCGTAGGGATGCGTCCTGTCAAGCACCCGGGTGCGGGCGAACCACTCGGGGGAGGGCTCGAGCCGGAGCGGATCGGAGAACGCGAGGGCCGTCTCGCGAGCCCCGGCCTTCCGGGCGTCGCCGCCATGGAAGAGGAACAGCACGGAGTGGGTCTTGTGCTCGCCGCTCCGGAAGGGGAAGTCGCCCGCGTAGCGGCCGGGGAAGAGCTTTACCTCGACCGTGCCGTCCGCCGAGGCCGCGAGTGCTTTGGGGAAGTTCTGCCAGAAGTCGCGGACGGTCGTCGTGAGCCCGGCGCCGGGGCCCGAGACGTCCAGCCACCCGACGGCGCGGCCGCCCTCGGCGAGCCGCTCGCCGCCCTTCTCGACGCGGTAGCCCTTGAAGGTGACGTAGCTGTTCGGCCGCGGGTTGAACCTGGGGTTCTTGTAGCGGTTCCACTTCGGGCCGCCGTTGGAGTCCTGGTAGAGCTCGGCCGCCGAGTCCAGCTCTCCCGTCACGACCTCCGAGCCCGCCTCGCCAAGCAGCGAGAACGTTTTCTTGCCTTCGGCCGCCAGAGGCAGCGCCAGCGACATCTCGTCGAAGAAGACGCAATTGACGCCGCCGATGTTGCAGTTGCTCGCGTTGCCGGTGGCCGTGCGTCCGCCGTGGTTGTTGTTCTCGAGCGTGAACTCGAGGCGCACCCGGGCACTCTCGGCGTGAAAGTGGTACCAGGCCGTGTACTCCATGACCGGCGCCGAGGCCGGGCCGAAGGAGCCCTTGAGCATGATGACGCTCCGCAGCGGGCCCTCCTCTATCACCTTCGACTCGAAAACGCCCTCCGACCTCGCCGAGGCTCCGCCCGGGATCGTCGTGAACGTGATGACGTCCCCCTGCTTCGGCGCGGCGTAGTTGAGCCACGCCCTGCCGGGGATGGACATCTCTCCGCCGGTCGACGAGAAGTCCTTCCGGTATTCGCCCGTGCCGACGGCGCCCGCCTTCTCGCCCTTGACCTCGAAGGCGCGGTCTGAGGTGAATCGGAGCGTCCAGTTCTCCTGCGTCGCCTTGCCGCCGTTCCTGACGTAGATCAGGTGCGCGCGGCCCTTGTTCCCCGGAGCGGGGATGGTGCGGGTGACCATGGGCTTCAGGCCCTTGATCACGCCGCCGCGCGTGTCCTTGTCGTCGGCTGGCGCTGCGACCACGATCTTCCTTCGGCCGAGCTTCACCTCCTCGAAGATGCTGAACCGCCTGCGGCTGACTCTGAAGGTGGCGGCGCCCGTCTCGACGGTGTAGGCGTCCTCGTCTTCGGTTATCTTGACGGCGTTCCGGAGCCGCGCGCGGGCGCGCACGCCCTCGCCGTACTCGAGGGCGTACTCCTGGGTGCCCTTGGCGGCGAGGTCGACCTGAGTGTCGACGAGCACCCAGCGGATATCCTTCGACGGCGCCCAGTGGCCCGTCACGCGGAACTGGGCCGGGATTTCCCTCCGGCCTTTGAGCAGCCTGATCTGCTTGACGTCGGTGAGCGCGCCCTTGGGAATGGGGACGCCGGAGGTCACCGGCTCCGCCGAGCGCTCCACGCCGGAGCGCTCGCGCACGCCGAGCGGGACCCGGGTGGCGGCGTTCGCCGCGCAGATGAGGCCGTCCAGCGCCAGGAGATATATCGTGAGACCGACGCAGATCTTCAGCATTGAACGCTCCTCAATTCATGGCGTCTGGGGCCCCTCCTGCCGGAGCCCATCCCTTACGCGAGTATACACCGCCGAGGCGCCCCGGTTTCGTCCCGTTATGGAGAAACGCGCCGCCGCCTCACCACGGGTTCCTCTCCGAAGTGCGAAGTCACTTGACACTGCGGCCGCTATGTACAGAATGGCTCGACCTCTACCGCCCCCGGCCGGAGACCCCGCTTGGCACCGGAGCCGCCAGTCCCCACCACAGACCGGGAGGCCGCCCTCGGCCGCAGCCGCACGGAGGTCCTCGCCGAGGCGCTGAGCGCGGCCAAGGTCGGTGCAGCCCTGCTGATCTTCGTCGCCGTCGTGATAGTCCTCTTCGGGGTCTCACAGAAGCCTCCTTCGGGGAGGACGCTCATCCGCTACTGCCAGTGGTCCGGCGTGCGCCACCAGCCCGTCGTCTGGGAGATCAAGAAGGCCTTCGAGCGCGAGAACCCCGACATCGAGGTGAAGCTGGAGTTCTACTCGAGGGCCTACTGGCAGAAGCTCTATACGATGATAGCCGCGGGCGTCGCACCGGACGTCTGGTACGTCTCGTGCCCCTACATGATCGACCTCGCCCGCCAGGGCTCGCTCGAGGATATGACGCCGCTCATCGAGCGCGACGGCGTCGACATGGACCGCTACTACCGGGTGGTCTCCGACTCCTTCAAGTGGCGGGGGCGGCAGTTCGCGATGTCGATGCAGTTCGGCGCCATAGCCCTCTACTACAACCGCGACCTCTTCGACCGCGCGGGGCTGGCCTACCCGAACACGAAGTGGTCCGACGTCGAAGGCGCCCGCCGCATGGCGCCCCGCCCGTGGAAGTGGGCCGACCTCCTCGCCGCCGCCCGGACCCTCACGAAGGACACCGACGGCGACGGCATCGTCGACCAGTTCGGCTTTCTCGTCACCCCGAGCGCCGAGACGTGCGTCTCGGCTTTCGTATACGAGAACGGCGGCGCCTTCATGGACGAGAAGCGAGAGAGGGTGACGCTCGACACGGACGAGGCTGTCGGTGCAGTGCAGTTCGTGCAGGACCTCCGCTGGAAGCACAAGGTTGCCCCGACGCCCGAATCGGCCGGCACGCAGGGCCTCGGGGCGGTTGACCTCTTCGAGACGGGCAGGATCGCCATGACCTACGACGGCTCGTGGCAGATGGACTACTACAACCGCTCCGGGTCGCTCAACTACGACGTGGCTGCACTCCCCTCGGGCCCGGGAGGCCACAGGGGCATGGTCGCCAACGGCCTCGCGAACGGGCTGAATGCCGCGAGCAAGCACAAGGAGGCGGCCTGGAAGTGGATCAAGTTCTACGCCGGCATCAGCGGCGCGAACGACACGTCGAAGGCCGACGCCCAGATGCTGCTCGCCAAGATGAAGCGCGGCATTCCCATCCTGAAAAGCGTCGCCTGCTCCGAGGCCTTCCTGAACCCCAAGGCCGAGCCGCAGCACGAGCACGTCTTCCTCGACCAGATGGTCGAGGCGCGCGACATGTGGCCCGCCTACGGCTGGAACGAGTGGATGGGCGAGAAGGTCGGGCCCGAGATCAACATACTGCTCAACCGCGGCCCGCAGGCCGGCCGCACGGTGCGCGAGGGGATGGAGAAGGCGACGCGCGAGTCGAACGCGATCATAGACCGCATCAGGGCCGAGCAGGAGCTGCTCGACAGGGCCAGGGCCGGGGCGGGGGCGGGGGCGGGGGGGGGCGACTGAGACATGGTCCCCCGGACAAAGAGACGCCTTCGAGAGGCACTGACGGCCTACTGCTTTATCCTGCCGAACTTCCTCGGTTTTCTCATATTCACATCGGGGCCGGTCGTCGCGTCGCTCTGCCTCGCCTTCGCCGACTGGGACATCATCACGCCGGCGAAGTTCGCGGGCATCGACAACTTCAGGAAGCTTGTCGCCGACGTCAAGTTCTGGAAGTACCTCTGGAACACCGCTTTCCTCATGTGCCGCATACCGATCTCGATGGCCGTCTCGCTCGGCATGGCGATGGTTCTCAATCAGAAGCTGAAGGCCCGCACGGTCTTCCGAACCGTCTTCTTCCTGCCGTCGATCACGGCGGGGATCGCCGTCTACATCCTGTGGGGGAGGCTCTTCAACAAGGACTTCGGACTGCTCGGGCGCCTGCTGCCGAGCTTCCCCGTCTGGATAATCGCGGCGCTCGAGGCCCTGCCGATCTGCCTCTTTCTCGCGCTCGTGGTCTTCATGCTCAGCAAGCTCGTCCTCTGGGCGGCGAGGTCCACGCGCGACCTTCCGCTGGGGTACTACCTGCTGCCGGCGCTCGGCTTCTGGGGGCTGATGGTCCTGAGCGTCGTGCTCACGCGCGTGGGGCTGGTCTCCCCGTTCGTCCCGGGAGCCGTGTCGATCGCCTCTCTTGAGGGCACCGCTGGCACCTCGGGCTGGCTCAATGACCCGTGGCTTGCCAAGCCCAGCCTGATGATGATGGGGCTCTGGGGGGCGCTCGGCGGCTTCAATATGATACTCTACCTCGCGGCGCTGCAGAACATAGCTCCCGAGCTCTACGAGGCCGCCGAGATCGACGGCGCGAGCCGCTGGCAGAAGTTCCGCAACATCACGTGGCCGCTCTTGACGCCGACGACCTTCTTCATCTTCGTGACGAGCTGTATCGGCGGCTTCCAGGGCGGCTTCGAGTCGGCCTACATCATGACGGGCGGCGGGCCCCCGGCGACCGGCGCGGCGTGGACCCCCTGGGCGGGCGAGACGATCGCCGAGACGACGACGATCAGCTACTACATCTTCAACAACGCATACGTCTACCTGAAGATGGGCTACGCCGCGTCGATGGCGTGGTTCCTCTTCCTGCTGGTCTTCGGCGTCACCATGGTCAACTGGCGGTACGGTGGAAAGAGGGTCGTCTACTAGCATGAGCGTGGAATCAGAGAGAGCTCGAAAGCTCATCCACGGCTTCTGGTACGTCTTTCTGGTGCTGGTCGGCGTGACGATGGTCATCCCGTTCCTGTGGATGGTCTCGGCCTCTTTCAAACCGCAGGCGGTGATGAAGGTTCACGACAGCACCTATCGCAACTGGATGCCTGGCGAGGATGTCACCTGGGTGGAGTTGGACGGCGAGCCCGTCCGCGTGAAGAAGCTTGGGACGAAGGAGTCCAGGCTCGGTGTCCGCGTGGTCCAGACCGGGCCGCGCGACGGCATGAAGGTGAAGCTCCCGCCCGGCGAGGTGATCGAGGAGGACGTGCAGTTCTCGCGCACCCCCGCGGGCGAGTGGCGGCTTTCGGAGAAGGAGGCCGTCCGCGTGCGCCTCTTCAGGACGAGGTCCGCGGCGGGCGAGCCCGTGACGCTCCCCGGCCATGCGCTCACAGAGGAGTCCTTCCTGGCGGCCTTCCTCGAGGAGCCGGGCGGCTGGACTCGCGTCCAGGAGCAGCGCCGCGACACCTTCAGCATCGAATGGCGAGTCATCGACCGCCACCCGCGCTTCGGTGAGGAGATACTGCTGCCGCCGGAGGAGGTGCACGAGGAGTGGCGCGAGAAGATAGCCTTCAGCAACTACACGAAGGCGTGGAACGCTGTCAGCCTCGGCCGCGGCTACCTGAACAGCATCGTCATCGCGCTGATCGTGACGCTGGGACAGGTCTTCACCTCGAGCCTCGCGGCCTACGCGTTCGCGAGGCTCAACTTCCGCGGCCGCGACATGCTCTTCTTCGGCTACCTGGCGACGATGATGATACCGGGAGCGGTGACGATGATCCCCGTCTACGTCCTCTTCGCTAAGGGCCCGGCGACGCTCGACGCGCTCATGAGCACAAACGTCTTCACCGCCGACCTGTACCTCTTCAAGTGGCTGCAGATCGGCAAGCCGCTCGGCATTGACTCCTACATGGCACTCATGCTGCCGGGGCTCTTCAGCGCCTACGGCACCTTCATGCTGAGGCAGTTCTTTATGTCGATCCCGAAGGAGCTCGAGGACGCGGCACGCATCGACGGCTGCAGCACCTTCGGCATCTACTGGAACGTGATACTGCCGCTTTCGAAGCCGGCCCTCGCGACGCTCGCTATCTTCACCTTCATCGGGAACTGGAAGAGCTTCATGTGGCCACTGATCGTCTGCCAGTCGAGCTCGCTCCGTACGCTGCCCGTGATGCTCTCATACTTCCAGGGAGAGTACAACACCGAGTACCAGCTCCTGATGGCCGGCTCGATGATGGCCCTGCTGCCGGTGATCGTCATCTTCATCCTCGGCCAGCGCTACTTCGTGTCGGGCATCCGGCTTGGGGCGCTGAAGGGGTAGGCGGCGGCAAGCATGCATCGTGAGGCTAACGCGGCGCCTTCAGGCGCCTGGTGAGCGTGACTGCCTTCTTCCAGCTGCCCGCCCGGCAGCTGACGACGATCCGGCCTCGCCGCTCGGCGATCTCCACCGACGGTTTTGCCGCCCCCGGCGAGATGAGCGTCGCCATCGTCACTGCGCTCTCGAGCCCGTCGGTGCACCATCGCAGCATCGTCGACGGACTTCCGGGCGTCGTCGGCGCTCCGACGGCCTTGTGCAGGGCGGCCGGAACATCGGCCGCATAGGCCACGCGGACGCGCTCCTTCTTCCCGCGCAGGTCAGCCGACGCCGCGCCAGCACGGGCGCTGCACGGGGTGTGGGCCCTTGACTCGACGCGGGCGACGTGCTTCGTCGTCTCGACCCGGTCGATTACGAGCATCGCACGCTCGCCGAGGAGCATGAACGCCCTGCCGCAGAACCTGGCCGCCGGTCCGTCGCGCATCCGGCCCATGGCCTCGGTGCCGTCGACGCGGATTCCGGCGACCCCGGGCATTTTCAGCACCGACGGCTTCGTCTTCGAGTCTAGGACCGGGCCGACCCCGTTCACCAGCAGCGAGTTCTTCGAGTCCGGACGCATCTCGAAGAGATCATATCGCCGCGGGCTGAAGGTGGTGTCGAGGTATTCCGACACCGGCACGTTCGCGAAGACCGCCTCGTCGGCGACCACGCAGAAGAAGCTCATAAGGTCCAGGTGGCCGTGGTGGCGCTCGAACTCCCCGCCCCTGACGGACATGTAGAGGCGCGGGTTCGGCATGCGGTCGGCGATGACGCCCCAGCCGAACTTCGGGTACAGCTTGACCACGCGGCGCTTCGGCCCGGGCGGCTTCGTCCGGCGTCGCGGATGAAGCAAGAGGAGCTCGGCCGCGTCCGGCCGGCCCCGGTCGTCGGCCCGCCTGGCGGCGAGCTCGGCGTCGAGCCTCGCGAGGACGTCCCGCCTCCCCAGGCGCTCGGCGGCCGCGAAGTGAAACGGGCGCGGCGACCAGCGGTTGACGTCGCCGAAGCTGCAGGGGACGCCGTTAGGCGTGAAGTCCAGCGGGAACCCGAGGGTCTCGGCCGTCGCCGGCTGCCTCATGAGCGGATGCCGTCTGCCCGTCGCGCGCTCGTGGGAGAGGAGGTACATGAACGCGTAGCTCATCCCGTAGTTCCAGTAGCCTATGCCCTCGGGCCATCCGCCCGATGTCTTCTTCAGCTGGCGCATGAACGGCACGATCGACCGCTCGGTCCTGGGGAGGGCCTTGCGGGCCTCGGGCAGGTCCTCGTACATCGCGAGGGCCAGCATCCCCGCCCCGCCCGCGCAGACGGTGTTCCAGTTGGACTTCGGCGCGCAGAACCAGTGGCTCAGGCCGCAACGGCGAGTCCACTTAAGGAAGGGGACCAGCGAGCGCCGCTTCGCAACGGAGACGAGCTCGCGCCGCTCGGGGCCCGACAGCGTGTCGTAGAGCCAGTCGTACGCGACGGCGATGGTGGCCGAGTTCTCGCCGTACGAGAGGTCGAAGATCGCGTTCGGGGCCGGATCGCCCCGCCTGAGCGCTATCCAGGACCAGTACTCGCGGGCGCCGAGCTCGCGGACGTGTTGGAGCGCGCATACGCGGTAACGGTCGTCCCCGGTTCGAAACCACTCTACGAGCAACGTCACGACGCGTGTCTGCACCTGCCGCGCGTAGCGCAGGCACCAGTTGTGCGAGTCGGGGGGCTGCGCGGGCTTTGTGCGGAGGTACTCCCGCGCCGCTCTCGACACCTCCCGCGCCGCGGCCCGCAGCACCGGGAGCTTCAGCGGGCGCTTCAGGCGCCCCAACGCCTTCTCGGACGCGTAGAGCCTCGGGTGCCCCTTCAGCGTGCCTGGCGATGCCATCGTCTCCCCCAACGCGGGCCCGGCCCGCCCGCTCGGCCAATCGCCGCCGCTTCCCCAGACGTGCACTTGTCTAGAGAGCGGCTGCGTCTTACTCTCTTCGGAACCTCGACCACTGCGCCAGCCTCGCCCCACCAGGAGGATAGACGATGATCACCGGCCTGTCGCACATCTGCTTCGTCTCGCGCGATCTCGACGCCGCCGTGGCGTTTTATGTCAGTATTGGCGGGCGGCACGCCTTCGACTTCACGCGCGACGGCGGTGATCGCTACGGCGCCTACCTGCACCTCGGGGGCCGAACATTCGTGGAGATCTTCGCCGCCGGCGACGACGCGGGGGAGCCCGGAGACGAGAAGCGCTACCGGCACCTGTGCCTCGAGGTCGACGGCATGGAGGCCACCGTCGACGAACTCCGCTCGCGCGGCCTCGAGGTGGGTGAGGTGAAGCGGGGCTCCGACGGCAACCTGCAGGCGTGGCTCGCCGACCCCGACGGCAACCGGATCGAACTGATGGAGCTCGCTCCGGACGGGCTGCAGATGAAGGCGCTCAAGGGGGGTGCCTAAGCGGCCGGCCGAGTGCCCGAGCCCTAACATTCCGCGACCTCCACCCGCGCCCGGCTGGGAGGGCCCTTAACTCCCGCCGCATTGACGGCCCTCACCTCAAGCGAACACTCCCCGGGGTGAAGTTGCCAGGGATGCTCGGCGCCGTCTATCCGCTCGGGCTCGCCGCCGTCGGTCCGGGCCTCGTAGTGCGAGAAGCTGGGGACGCAGGTCGAGCCGAACCTGACACGGCAGTAGTAGGGCATCCCCTTCGGGCCACCGATGGCGAGGCGCGTGCAGTTCATGTCGGGATAGGCGTCCGCGTAGCGCTCCGTGGTGACGAAGGTGCCGTTCTCGTAGCGCCCGTGCGGGCGCGTATTCGGCGGAGCCCCCTGGTACCACGTCTGGGCCTTGCGGGCGTCGTCCACGAGGAAGACCACGGGCTTCGGCCACGTCGTGCCGCGGCGGTGGAAAACGTCGTTCAGCGTGTCGATGTAGTGCCAGAAGTACCGCCACGACTCCGAGACCTCTATCTCGCCGAAACGGGCGCGCTCGACCTCCCGCCTGCCGGGCCCCAGCAGCGTTTTGATCCCCTCGCCCTTGTGGGTCTGCCAGCGCCTGCCCATCTCCTCGGCGTTGAGCGGCACGCCGTCCAGCTCGTAATGCGCGTCGAAGGTGACGTCCAGGGCCACCCACTTGCGGAAGCGGTTCACCCAGACGTCGGCGATGCCGTGGTGCGAGGAGCGCTCGTCGGCGGAGTGCTCGTTGTCTATGCCGAGGTGGCGCGCCGGATACCCCATCGACGATGCGGCCGCGACGAAGGCGTAGGCGTAGTAGGTGCACCAGAAGGTGGCGCCTTCGAGGGACGCCTCGACCGCGGCAACCGGGTCGTCGGTGGGGAAGCTGGGGGTTCCCATGTGGATGTGGTTGTAGGCCCAGTGGCGCAGGCGGAGGATCGCCTCCCAATCGTCGTCCGCGCCCGCGACGAGCTCCGCCAAGCGGTACTTCTCCCTGAAAGCGGCCGCGCGGCGGCTGTCGTGGTCCTGCCAGGCGAAGGGGATGGTGCTGAGCGCGATGGGTGGGTTGTGGATCTCGACTTCGCTGATGCGCCAGTCGTGGAGCTCCTCGAGCTCGGTCCACGCCTCTTCGAAGGTGCGCTCCGTTCCCGCTTTCACCGCCCTACTCCTCGTGGTGCGTGTAGACCAGCCGCCCGTCGGCGACGGCCTTCTCGTACGCCTCCGGCAGATGCTTCTGGACCAGCTCCGCCATCTCGCGGTCGGAGACCGCTGTCGTGCGGTCGTGGACCTCGTACTGGTCCACCACATACTGCATGATCGGCAGCATCTTCGTCCGCTTGATCATGTCCTTCCCGTGGAGGCTGAGGAAGTTGTTGACCCAGAGATGCACGCCCTCGGAGCCCGACTTGTCGGTGATGACTATCTCGGGCGGCCGGTCCAGCAGCGTCGTCGTGTCGAAGATGTTGTATATCCGCTCGTCCTGCGCGAGTCCCCCGGCGTGGATGCCGGCGCGGGTCTTGTGGAAATCGTCGCCGACGAAGGGGTAGCGCACGGTGATGCGCGTGCCGATCGAGCGGTAGTAGTGCGCGATCTCGGTGATGATCTTCGTGTCGACGTCGCACATCCCGTGCTTCAGGGACATGTACTCGATCAGCGCCCCCTCGAGGGGCGGGTTGCCCGTGCGCTCGCCGATGCCGACGAGCGTGCAGTTGAGCGCGTTCAGCCCGTAGAGCCACGCGGTCACGCCGTTGACGAGCACCTTGTGGAAGTCGTTGTGGCCGTGCCACTCGAGGAGGTGGGCCGGGACGCCCGCCTTGCGCGTCATCGTCAGGACGAGCTTCGGCACCGAGCGCGGCAGCTCGGCCCCCGGGTACGGGACGCCGAAGCCCATCGTGTCGCAGAGGCGTATCTTCACCTTCTGGTCGTCGGGCACCTCCTCGGAGATGCGCATCACCTCCTCGACGTAGGGCAGCACGAAGCCGTCGATGTCGGCGCGGGTGACGTCCTCGAGGTGGCATCGGAGGCGCAGGCCCTTCGAGAGGGCCTCCTTCACCATGCCGGTGTAGCGCTCGAAGGCCTTCTTCCTGTCGAGGTGGAGCTTCAGGAAGATGTGGTAGTCGGAGCACGAGGTGAGCATCCCCGTCTCCTTCAGCCCCATCTCCTCCACGAGGCGCAGATCCATCGGGTCCGAGCGGATCCATCCCGTGACCTCGGGGTAGCGGTAGCCTCGCTCGAGGCACTTGGCGACGGCCTCGCGGTCCTTGTGGCTGTAGAGGAAGAACTCCGTCTGCCGGATGACCCCGCGCGGCCCCGAGAGGCGGCAGAGCAGGTCGAAGATATCGGTTATCTGCTTGACCGTGTAGGGGGGCCTGGCCTGCTGGCCGTCGCGGAAGGTGGTGTCGGTGATGTGTATGTCCCGGGTCCTCACCTCCGCGGGGTCGACGGTGACCATCTCGCCGTCGAGCACCTCCGTGAGCGGGCCGTCGAATGCGATGTGCGGCGGCCTGACGTGCGGGAACATGTCCTCGAGCAGGTTGGGCTTTTCGACTTCCTTGATCTTCGCCATCTTCTTAACCGCCTCCCTTACGTGCTCCGGCTCTCGTGGGGGTCTGCCGGCGTTCAAACGGACTTCCCATGCTCACCCCCGTGGCCCGCGCTGTCAAGCGCCCTTTGACGAAGATCGGCGGCCCGAACGCCCGCACCCGCGGTGCTGCCGTCCCGCCGGCTTTGGTCTCCTGCCTCTCTGGCGTCACGGTCCCATGAATGCCTCCTCTCCGATAGCGGTCCAACGCTCCAGCCAATGCTCCCCACAATGATGTGCCGGGGTCTTTTTTCTCATCCTCGAGAACCGGCACTGCTTGGGTACTGACGGGTGCGAACTCAGGCCTTCGCCGTCCGGACTATCATGAGCGCAAGACCTTCGCTCCCGCGTTCCCCTTCACGGGGCCCCGGACTCCGCCAAGGCACGGCGCCTGGCTCCGCCGGTGGGCCTCCGTTGTGTCACGCTATGTCATACGCCTCCTTCCCGCACTCCTACTCCCCCCGCGCAGCCCGTGTGGACATGATACTCACGCGACGACGCGTTAGGGCACGAGCGCCACCGCGACGAGCCGCATGCGTCCGGCGCGGCGGCGGTTTTCGTGTCCCCACGGTGCTCGAAAACGGGGACACGTAACGGCGCCGCAGGGCGCGGCCGCGTGTCAGGATCATCACTGCTCCCCTCGGCCCCTTGTGCTCGCAGCCCGGG
>Ga0272441_10002057_pt1 | contig 41706 bp, 42 predicted proteins | sample SSMProp6N_FD_193582 | JGI IMG/M metagenome (GOLD analysis project Ga0272441, IMG submission 193582) | Marine sediment archaeal communities from Little Sippewissett salt marsh, Falmouth, MA, United States - SSM-Prop-6N | ecosystem: Environmental > Aquatic > Marine > Wetlands > Sediment ...
GTGAAAAGCAGAATCCGAAGTTATTGCAGCCGCAAGCTAATATCAATCCTTGTAATTCATCTACCTCACCCACGATTGGTAACTTGTCGGGGGTTATGTCCGCAAAGCCTCCCCAGTGCCTCAAAATATTCACGTTGCCTAGTTGTGGGATATATTGTTGTATAGTGTGAGCGGTGCGTTGGAGAGTGCCTAAACTGGCCTCTGCATTGCATCCTGGTCTGGTTGGCGCCCCTTCCTCCCCCGCTATGATTTGCCCATTTTTTTCCTGGCGCCACCAGAAATCTCCACATTCAGCGAGATATGGTAAGTGCATCAGAGGTTCGGTGACGAAAGCTTCCATACGCTTCGGCATAGTGGGTATTTTTATACCAGCCATCTGTGCTACATCGCTGGACCATGCCCCTGCAGCGTTAATTACAGTGTGGGTCTTTATTTTCCCTTTAGTTGTTAGTATGCTTTCTATTCTCCCATTCTCGACTTCTATGTCTGTTACCTCAGTGTCAGTGTAAATCTTTGCCCCTGCTCTCTTTGCATTGGTAATGAGTGCTTCAACGGTATAGAAGGGATTTGCGCCAGCGTTAATGCGATGATTACAAAGATGGTATGCTCCTACCACTGGGTTATTATCTACATCAATATATGGAGCCATTTTCTTTATCTCGTCTGGTTTTAGATATTCAATGGTTAAACCTAAATTCTTTTGTGTAATTGTCATTGCTTTGCGATATTTTTCTTCCTCTTCTGGAGTGACAAGCGTCAGGTAATTTGATGGAGTATATTCTATGTCATAATCCAGTTCTTCTTCTAATTCTGCGAATTTCTTTGTGGAGCTAAGTCCGAGCTTGGCTAATTCTTTGTCAGGTTCTGCGCCCCATATGTTCCAGATCATTGATCCTGAGCGGCCAGTAGCTCCATTCGCAAGACTGCCTTTCTCAACAAGTACTGTGTCGATGTTTTCTTTGGAGAGGTTATATGCGATGGTGCATCCGCTTATCCCCCCACCAATGATGACAACTTCAGCGGTTTTCTTCATTTACCTTTTTCATTCCCCTCTGGTATCTTTCCCATTACTCCAAGTGGCACAGGTTTGATGGGTGTTCGGTCAGTGGGTGGTAAAATTTCCTCTCGCGGTTTCCCTGTTTTCTGGCTAATCAATTTCATAATCTGGGGCATACATCCACGGCCCTGGCATTCTCCCATTCCTGCGCGTAAATGCCGCTTAATCTCGTTAGTAGTTGTACAACCTTGCTCAATTGCTTTGAGTATCTCTTCCTTAGTGATGTCTTCGCAGAAGCATATAATAGTTTCTTGGCTATTATTCATTCTCTTCCCTCTTTACTTTAATTGAACGAGCTTCCATAGCAAATTTTTTGTCAACAGCGATGGAGATAACATGTGTCCCACTTTTGCCCCTCCTGGTTTTTATGACCTCTGCCTGTCCAATATTTTCCCCAGAGCGATTTAGCGTATCAACTCGCTCTCCTCTTTTTGGCACGGGAAGCATTTCGTAGGGAATAGAAACCAGCGCCTTATCCTCTGTATAATTCATATTCATAACGAAGATGGCTAGGCCAGGGCACAAATCTATGCATAAGGTGCAGCCTGTACACTTTTCGTAGTCTATGCCAGGAGGTGTTACAAGGCTTTCCTTGCTAATAGCACCTGATTTGCAGGCTTCCACACAGGGGTCGCAAGGGATATCCTCCGTGCATTCAATGATTGCTACTGGCCCTTTTGCCAGCCTTTCTTTATCAGGTAGTCTAACTGTTTCCTTTAAAATATCGTATGTTAGATGTCCTACTTCTCTCGCTTCATTGTTCATGATTTTTTGCCTCGTTCCATTTCTGGTGGCATTTTCTTTTCCCTGCGGCAACTGCCTTTAACAATGAGCTTTTCCTGAGTTGGTTAAGCTCAGTAAGAGCGCTCTCTTTAACCCTCTGAGAGGCCTCAGGATTAAAGGCTTCCTTTTCAGCTATGGCTGCTCCTGCGATTCTTCCTTCCAACATAGCTGTGCTGGCTTCTGCTATGCCCGAAACATCTCCTGCCACGTATATTCCCTTTATGGTAGTTTCCATATTTTCGTTATGGATGGGGACCCATCCTCCTAATTCTGGTACGAACATTTTCTCACACCCTGCCTGGAAAGGAATTTTGGTAGAAGCTGAAAGGCCAACTGCTATTAAGATAAGATCTACATCCATCTCTCGCTCCGTGCCTTCAATCGGTTGCATGTTTTCATCAACTTCAATGATTGTTGCACCTGTAACATATTCCTCCCCCTTCACCTCTTTAATAGTATGTCTTAGAAGAATAGGGACTCCAAGGCGCGCAAGCTTGGAAGCGTGAACGAGGTATCCTCCTACATGTGCCATTGCCTCAATTACTGCTTTGACTTTTACTCCAGCTTGCAGCAACTGGTATCCAACGATTAATCCTACATTTCCGGCTCCAATGATCAAAGCTCTATTCCCCGGTTTTATTCCATAGACATTCATAAGAGTCTGTACTCCCCCAGCTCCATAAATGCCTGGCAGGTAGTTTTTGGGGAAAGGCAGGTAATTTTCATTTGCCCCTGAAGTAATTATTATGTTGTCAGCGTTAATCTCTAATAGTTGGTAGCTATCATTTTGCTTTTGGATAGCTAGAAATTTGTGCTTTCCATTTTTCTCCTCTGGGTAGTATCCTATGGCGCTTGTCTCTGTTAGATATGTTCCTTTGTAGTTCTTCAACTCCGCAAGCATTGTCCTGGCTATTTCAAAACCTCTTAGCCCAGCATATTCTTCCTTTGACCCAAAGAATTTGTGTGTTTGCTTGATTAGTTGTCCTCCGGGGACTGGATTCTCATCTATTATTAGAGTAGTCAACCCCAATTTCCTGGAAGTTATTCCTGCTTCCAGGCCAGCAGGGCCACTACCTATTATCAGAACCTGCACATGCTCCTCTTTTCTTGTTACTTTTATACTTGGTTTGTCAGGGAGTATTCCCTTTGCGCTCTGGGGTTCCACTTGCATTCCTTCTCTAGCTGGAGTGATGCAGGTCCTGGTGCTTGGGATCCCGTTGACACGCATTAGACAAGAGGAGCATTTCCCAATGCCGCAAAACCATCCCTCGGGGTGTCCGAATCGCTTGCTTTTTCTGAATACCTTGACTCCAGATGCGAATAAGGCAGCAGCTATGCTTTCATTCTCGTATCCAGTTATCCCTTTCCTTTCGAAATGGAAATTTATCTTTCTGCCCCTTTTAAAATCTAGTATAGGGTGTTTTAAGATTCGTTGTTTCTCTTTCAAATCACCACTCCCTTTCAATTTTCTGATGTCTTATGTCCATGTACCATAAATACAATTGTACCTGGCTGTTTTATCCTTTGGTGTAGATTGATGTAAATTGTGGAGGTAAGATGTACATGGAATGAATTTATCCTTGTTGGAATCGTGGAATTATAACAAATAATGTGTCGTACGTACAAATATTGTGATTAGGAGTGGCAACTAAAATCCACAGCCTACTGTTACCTATGTGGTCAGCCAGCACAATATCCACATCAATGTTGAGAAATAGGCTATAATGGCATATACGATCGCAAATTAAGCGAAGTATAGCCTTAACCATGTTTCCTGGAGACCGTACTGATGAACAGTGAAAGCATTAAGAGGCACTTCTCCTCACGAATTATAACGTTCATAGCCTTGCTCGTCATAGTTGGAATCTCTCTATATATACGAATCGCCCTACCCTATGACCAGGTTTTCATCAATGGCACAGTATGGTTTGGTGGGACTGATGCCTGGTACCACATGAGGTTGGTGGATAACCTTGCCCAAAATTTCCCTCATCATATCTCCTTTGATCCTTATACATTTTTCCCCCACGGCTTTAGAATTGCATGGCCCCCTTTCGTTGACTGGCTCATCGCTGGCATTGCCAGACTTGTTAGCACGGGTTTACCATCACAACACATCATAGATGTTGTTGGGGCTTACCTGCCACCCATTCTAGGTACTCTGACCATTATCCCTGTCTATTTCATTGGCAAGGAACTGTTCAACCGTTGGACAGGTCTGCTGGCAGCTGCACTGGTTGTTATACTGCCAGGTGAATTCTTAAACCGCTCCCTCCTTGGTTCCACCGACCACCATGCAGCTGAAAGCTTATTTAGCACTGCAACCATACTGTTTTTAATGCTGGCGGTTAAGAGAGCCAGGGAAAGAGAGCTATCATTTGGCCATATAATAAACAGAAACTGGGCAATTATTACCAAGCCCCTTGTCTATATTCTGTTGACTGGCATCTTCCTGGGCATTTACCTTCTCACCTGGGTAGGTGGCCTAATGCTCCTGTTTATTATATTCGCTTGGCTGATAATTCAATTCATAATAGAGCACCTGAGAGGCAAATCAATTGATTACCTGTGTATCATTTGCACACTATCTTTCCTCATTGCCAGCATAGTATTCCTTCCCTTTTCATATGCGACAAGGCTATCTAATATTCAGTGGGTATCACTGGCAATAGCCACAATTACACCGCTGGGTCTAGGTGGTCTTTCCTATCTAACCAAAAGAAAAACCATAAAGCCCATCTATTACCTCGTGGCAATATTGGGACTAACTGGAATCGTCCTTGCCATTTTCCACGCCATCAATCCTCATTTGCTTCACTCAATGCTCAATAAATTCGGCATTTTCAGCACTGGCCACGCTGGTATGACCATCGCGGAAGCCAATCCACTTCTCTTCCCTCAAGGCGTTTTCTCATGGGAAATAGCCTGGCTTAATTTTGCTACAACATTCTTTGTCTCCTTCATTTCAATCGGCTGGCTTATTTATCTCAGTATTAAACAAGAGAGCACCGATAAAACTTTATTCCTAGTATGGAGCATAGTAATGCTGGCTGCGATACTGGCAAAACGCCGCTTTAGTTACTATTACGCCATAAATGCTGCCCTGCTTACAGGCTATTTGTGCTGGAGAATACTGGATTTTGCTGGTCTGAGAGAGCTGTCAGCTAAGTCCAGAGAAGCGGGTAAAAAATATATTACGAAGGCAGAAAAGAGAAGAAGGGGGGAAACAAAAAGCAAAGCGCGGGGGAGGCGAAAAACATTTCTGCAGCCCAGAGCTGCCTGGATAAAGGTGATTGCCACTGGAATAGTTATTTTCTTTCTGGTCTTCTTTCCCTGTATAGGGCTTCCAGGCATTAGGCCCTATACAGTGATTTTTGGACGCCCCGTTGATTTATTGGGGCATCCGATTGAACTAAGGGTTAAGTTAACGCAACCGCTTGCTAATGAAAACGACTTTATCTTCATGAACCACGCATGGTATGACTCTCTTCTATGGCTTAAAGACAATTCTCCGGAACCATTTGGCGACCCAGATTCTTATTATGAATTATACGAGGCTCCACCCAAGCGACAAGAATATGAATATCCCCAATCCGCTTATAGCATTATGTCATGGTGGGATTATGGCCACTGGATAACACGCATTGCTCATCGTATACCCATTTGCAACCCATTTCAAAAAGGTGTCAAATCAGCAGCCAATTACTTCATTGCCCAGGATGAGGGCTCAGCCAATGACATGCTGGAAGAGATGGGCTCAAAATATGTGATAATTGATTATCTCATGCCGACTGGCAAATTTTACGCCCTGCCAACATGGGGTGAAAGCAGCCCCAGTGAGTTCTATGGGACTTACTATGTACCCCGAGAAGGAGGAATATTAAAATCGGTAACTTTCTTCTACCCTAGCTATTATCAATCAACTGTTGCCAGACTGTATAACTTTGATGGTGAGGCTACAACTCCTCGGGATTCCACAATAGTAATCTCCTACGTAGAGAAAGTGAATCCTGTCGGGAAACTCTACAGAGAGATTACCAGTGCGCAGGAATTCTCCAGCTATGAAGAAGCTGAGGCATATATTTCGAAACAGGAACCAGGAAAATATGTATTGGGAAACTACGACCCTTTCGCTACTCCTGTGCCGCTGGAAAAGATGGAGCACTACCAGCTCGTTCATACTTCAGCACAGAAATGGCAGGGCAAGCCAGAGGTAAAGATATTTGAGTACACTAAAAACTGAACAGCCCATAATGAGTAGCGTATAGCATCTACCCCAGTCGCCACGTGCTATATCCCACCTCAAACATAATACTCCCCATCCTCCCCCAGTATTGCCAGCAAGATAAGAGAGATAACTCGGGCAGTTTCATCGTTTGCCTGGCAGGCAAAGACGAAATTCATGCCTGCACTTTCGCTAAAAGCTAATTTGCTATAGAAAGCTTGTAGGGGTAACAGCTTTATGCTACAGTTACACTCCGATTGGGGTATTGTTCAGGACAAAGCTACCACCGAGATACCACGGGAGCTTCATCACAAGTTGGGTCAGCTAATAGAAGGAACTGGTTTTTCTAGCGTCACGGAATTTATTGTCTTTGCCATGCAAGGATTAGCCTCCGGGAGCAAAATAAATGTAAATGACGAGCTAACCACACAAGAAGTGAGCGTTGTGAGGGAGAGATTGAAAATATTTAGTTATCTAAAGGAGGAAGAGTGAGCAGAGGAAGAGAAGCAAAAAAGACTGTACTTTTACCTGACGACCTCTATCATAAGATAGAGGAAAGAGTAAATGTTACAGCATTCAATTCGGTGGATGAATATGTGATATTTGTCATGGAGGAAGTCCTCAAGGATGAGGAGGAACAAGCCTTAAGTAAAGAGGATGAGGAGGAGATCAAGAAAAAGCTCAAGGCTTTTGGTTATCTGGAATAAGGGGTATGAGATTTCCTGAACGGGCTGCGGGAAACCCCTGGAACACCAAAGAGAAGAGCGATAAATAGAGACGCTGGTGATGATGTCTTCTACTCTCATTTCACAAGCAGTTGGGAGTGAAATAGGGACTACAAGACATCATAATTACAATCCTCCAATTATGAAGAATGGACAGAGGAAGCATTGAGACAGCTTTTCATTTAGCGCTATGCATAAGAGCACTTATCGGCAGCATAATCGGATCATGGATAAGATATAAAATATTGATATTGCCACATTAAACCTGCTTAGGAGGTAATTATTGTGCCGGAGCTAAACGGTCTGGAAAATAGAACCCTGTATATAATAAGAGAGGCTTATGCCCAATTTAAGAAACCAGCAGTACTATGGAGCACAGGCAAGGACAGCACCACTATGCTATGGCTCTGTCGCAAAGCTTTCCTGGGTAAAATTCCTTTTCCCGTAATTCATATAGACACGGGTTATAAATTCAAACAGATGTATGAGTTCAGAGATAGAATTGCCGTAGAGTGGGGTTTAGATTTAGTGGTGGCTAAAAATGAAGAAGCGATGAAGGAAGGGGTGGGCCCCCACAATGGCAAATTCGAATGCTGCACCAGGTTGAAAACGCAGGCCCTGATGCAATGCCTGGAGAGAAGTGGATTCGACGCCTTGATTCTGGCTATAAGGAGGGATGAGCATGGCATAAGAGCCAAAGAAAGGTATTTCTCCCCACGAGATGAATCCTTCAAGTGGAATTACAAAGACCAGCCTCTGGAGATGTGGGACCAATACCAGAGCGTAACGGCAGATAAAACTCATACCCGAGTTCATCCAATTCTTCATTGGAGAGAGCTGGATGTCTGGGAATACTTCAAGCAAGAAAAACTACCGATAAATCCAATGTACTTCGCCAATAATGGTAAGAGATACAGGAGCCTTGGCTGTGAACCCTGCACCAACACCATAGATTCCAACGCCAGTAACATCGATGAGATAATAGAGGAGTTAAGAACCACCCGAATCGCCGAGAGGTCTGGCAGAGCACAGGACAAGGAGAAGGCTTTCACTATGCAAAAACTCCGCGCCATGGGATACATGTGAGGAGAATTATGAAGATAAACGTAGTTATCGTAGGACACGTCGACCATGGTAAATCCACTCTCATCGGCAGGCTTCTCTATGATTCCGAGAGCATCAACGAGGGCAGGGTAGAAGAAATACAGAAACTGGCTGAGGAATACAAGCGGAGATTCGAATTCGCCTATTTCCTCGATTCCTTTGACGATGAGCTAAAGGAAGAGCGCACCATAGATACCACAGGAGTAATGTTTAAGAGCCAGAAGAACCTCTATTCCATCACCGACGTCCCGGGTCATAAGGAGTTCATCAAGAATATGCTCACCGGTGCGTCTCACTCCGATGTGGCAGTCCTGGTCGTTGCTGCCGACGAAGGTGTGCAGGAACAAACAGGAAGGCACGCCTTCCTGGTCCACATGCTCGGGATAAAGAAACTCTTCGTCGTGATTAACAAAATGGACGTCGTCGGCTACAACGAGAAAGTCTTCCAGAATACCAGAAACAATGTGTCAGACTTACTGGTCTCTTTCGGCTATCACGATGTGCCTTTTATTCCTGGCTCGGCTATGGAAGGAGATAATATCTATAAGCCGTCAGAACACATGAGATGGTATAGCGGGCCCACCTTAATCAATACCCTGGATAATGTGTCGGTAGAAAGGGTGGTGAAACCGCTTCGATTTGTCGTCCAGGATACCTACTCAGTTGATTCCGAAAAGGTCGTTGTGGGCAGGGTCGAATCCGGTACTCTACATGCTAGCGACGAGGTGATTTTTCAACCTTCTAATGCCATAGCTAAAGTACAGAAGATAGTGGCCTACCAGCATGAACTGGCAGAGGCGAACAACGGAGATAGTATCGGGATTGTCGTGAACAGGAAAGTGAAAAGAGGGGATGTTTGTGGATTGCCGAAATTTCCACCGATAGCTGTAACGGAGTTCCTGGGAGAGGCTGTGCTTCTTGACAAGAAGCTTCAAGAAGGAGACGAGGTAGAGTTAAGGTGTGCGACTAGATGGGTTAAGTGCAGGATACAACACATCAGGGAGAAGATAAATTCAGAGACCGGCGAGGTCATCGACAATAACCCTGCTGCGATAAGCGAAAATGAGGCGGCACTCATTGACTTTTCCTGCGAACCGGTAGTGGTGGAAAAATTCTCTGAGATACCTGAGCTTGGCAGATTTGTCCTGGTAAAAAGCAAAAACATCGGAGCAGGGATAGTACTGGAAATAACCAGCCAAAAATAAACACTAAACAAGAAATATAAAATACTGAATAAATACAAATGCCTAAATCTAAAGACCGTTTCAGTTACTCGTATTTTGAATTTGTTCAGGACTTAAAAATTCAAATTTTCCTTATTGGGGGCTTGCAGTGTTTTTTGTACTCGGAATAGATGCAGCGACATGGACGGTAATCAGGCCAAACCTTGATAGCCTACCTAATTTTAGAAGACTTATCCAGATTGGAAAGAGCAAGGAGATGGTGCTCACCGAAAAACCTGTCTCTCCTTCAGTCTGGTGTAGCATGTTCTGCGGGGAAATGCCAGAGGAACATGATCATCACGCCTTTGTTTCTGGAGGCAACCTGGTCAAGCGCGAGGATATAGCAGTTAAATTCATCTGGGATATACTGCAACAAAAAGGGGAAAAGGTCAGGGTTTTAAATGTCCCTTTTATAGTACCACCATACTGCTTCAATACCGACTTCAAGCCTGTTGGCTTTGGGCTCCCCTCTAATGAAAAGGAATGGCAACAGGAACTGGAAAAGGTAACCGAATATACAAAACAATTCATAGCCGAGAAGCCAGACCTGCTCATCTCGGTGTACACCATGCTGGATAGAATACAGCACTTTCACTGGGGAGAAGATTGCGTCCTGGAATGGTACCAGAAACTGGATGCTAGGCTTGTAGAACTGCTATTTGATAGCGGTTTTCTGGAAGACCAGCGGAATCGGCTTATCGTAATTTCCGACCATGGTTTCTGTTCATTCGGCGAGGCAAAAGTACAAACCCTGCCACAAAAAACAGCAGAGGGGATTCTGAAAGGAGACCACCACGAGAACGCCTTCCTGGTAACCGTAAATTTGGATTATGAAATAAATAAACCGCAGGATGTATTTAATGCCATCATGAAAGAACTACCTTAGCAGAGATTTACGATATACCCGCCCATGCTGGTATGTTACAGAAATAAAGCTATTCTAGAAAAAACGGATTATGCTATTTAATTCGATACAATTCGGGGCGTTTTTTATAGTCGTATTCTGCCTCTACTTTGTACTGAGGCACAAATTCAAGTGGCAAAACTACATGCTCCTCGTGGCAAGTTACATATGAAGCTCACATTAGAAAACGCTTCTTATTGCTCAGTATTTTCATCAATCTCTCTATACTGGGCTTCTTTACCTCCAGCCTAGCAGACCTTTTCTCCCTCTTCGGCCTTCCCATACAACTCTATTCTCTGAAGGTAATACTCCCCGTTGGCATATCCTTCTATACCTTCCAGACAATGAGCTACACTATAGACATCTACCGGAAACAGATATAGCCAACAAGTAATTTCCTCGACTTCGCCCTTTTCTTTAACCTTTTTGCTCTACCGATACTGGCATTCAGAGCAGCATCAGTAACACAGGCACACAACATGTTTACCAGCCTGATTATGAATTTCCAGGTGTTAGATACAGGATTACTACATGCAGTGCTGAAAACCGTGTTTTATATAGGAGTTTTAGTCGCAGTTCAAGTATTCCAATATCGTAAGAATGATTTAATGGTCATCCATAAATACAATATATGGATAAAGGCAATCTTTTATTGTATCTGTTTTTATCTGTCTCCCCCCAGTCCGCAGGGAAACATATGAAGATGAGGCTGGCAAAGAATACTTACAATCAAACAAGGTATTTATAGAAAATGTATGTCGTTCTCATTATAATGTGGTTCTCCTGACAGAAGATTTCTATTTTGTCACTGCGGACCAGATAAGGGATAATGGCAATCATCTCAGTGCAGAAGAAAGTATTATTTTTACAGATATGCTTGCACAAAGATTACTGGAATTTATAGATAGTCACGAAAAATAATGTGGGTCTTATTCGGTTAACTATGACAAAATACATAACCCACGCCACGATACTGGTTAGCCTAACTATAGTGCAAGCATTGAATCATATAGAATCTAACCGAAGGCACTTAAAATATGGTCTGGTTAATGCTCTTAAGGAGGCCAAGGTAGGCTATATGGAGAGAATGGATATGCACTCCAGAGAGGAATAGAAGATATTAGCGAGGTTAGACCGGGAGGATAGAAGCAAGATATTCGATTGGAAACAAGTTTTTGGAATTCAAGCTGGAGCGCTGGATTATTTACAGCACAGGCAACTACATAATTGTTGTATTATAAACAGGATATAGATATACTAAAAAATCAGGGGTTTTATTTATTGTTTGCATTTAGCTGCAAAGAAGATATGGTTGCTTTTCTCCTAACTCTGCTCTTAGGAAGAGTAAGTGAACTAAGATGAGAAAACAAATAGCTAGGTTGGTATCCAATATCATCAACCCATTTTTGATGGGGGTGGTATTAATTTTGTCAGCCTCCTTTGATGGGGACCTTAACACGCGCGCGTCTATTAAGTGGGCGCTGATTCTGATTGCCTTTAATGTGTTGCCTGTATTCTTATTTATTATCTGGCTGGTTCGACATAATAAACTGGATGGCATTTTTATCAATATTCGCAAACAGCGGCTCAAGGTTTATCTACTAGGGATTGCTTTGGTTGGTGTGAGTTGCATTATTCTTCTTTGCTTTGAGGCACCTCCAATGTTGCTGGCCTTATTTGTTGCCTTCTTTTCAGTGGGCGTGGTATTCATGTGCATCAATAACTGGTGGAAGGTGAGTGTTCATACTGCCTCCACTGCTTCTGTGGTAGCGGCGTTGCTCATCATATATGGCCTTAGAGCTATGGCATTTATAATGTTGGTCCCTTTAGTAGCCTGGGCAAGGGTAGAATTGGAAAACCACTCATTGGCTCAGGTGGTTGCTGGTGCCCTTTTGGCGCCTTCAATGCTGGTGGTGGAGGTTCACTTATTTGGCTTGATTTAGATGCTGGAAGCTGCTACTTAGTTAACTCATTTTTGTGACTTTGTTTGCTTCAAATCACTGTATACTTTAGCTATGATTGCAGGGATGTTAGTGTAGATTATGCCACGCTACTTTATTTGGACAATCGGCTGCCAGATGAACAAGGCAGAATCAAAGCGGATAGCCAGTTATTTGGATTCCATTGGCTATCAAGCTTCTGCTGCTTTTCAGGGAGCCAACCTGGTGGTGCTTAATACTTGTGTGGTGAGACAGAGCGCCGAGGATAAGGTTTTAGGCACTCTGAGTTTGTTGAAGGGGCTTAAGAAAGAGCACACGGGTCTCTCTATATTGGTTACTGGCTGTTTTGTGGATTCTAATACTGAGGAATTGAAGAGGCGATTTCCCCACGTTGATTTTTTCTTTAAAGCAGGAGCTTACTCTGAACTAATTGACTGGATTCAGGAGCAAGGCATTTCTACACGGGAGCAGGGAATAAATTTTCCCAAACCTTCGCCATCACCATGTGCTCTTGTTCCTATTATTCAAGGCTGTAACAATTTCTGCTCCTATTGTATTGTCCCGTACAGAAGGGGCAGAGAGGTGAGTCGCCCTTTGAAAGAGATAGTCTGCGAAGTCGAAATGTTAGCAAAGCAAGGGACAAAAGAGATAACTTTGCTGGGGCAGAATGTTAATTCCTATGGGCATGATTTACCCACCAATCCTGATTTGGCTGATTTGCTAACCGAGTTAAACAGTATTGAGAATATATCCAGGATTCGCTTTTTGACCAACCATCCTAAAGATTTGAGCCAAAAACTCATCGGAGCTATGGCGTCTCTGGACAAGGTTTGTGAACATGTGGAGTTACCTGTTCAAGCGGGAGATGATGACATACTGAGGGCTATGAAACGTGGATATTCCGTGGAACAATACCGCAAGCTTGTTTTAGCTATTCGACATTGTATTCCTCAACTATCTTTGAGCACAGATATCATCGTAGGCTTCCCTGGTGAAACTGAGGAACAATTTGGGCACACCTTCTCTTTGCTTGAAGAGATGAGATTTGACGTAGTTCATGTAGCTGTTTACTCTCCACGCCCTAGGACTATTGCCTGGCGGAAATATAAGGATAGTGTTAGCCTGGAAGTTAAAAAACAGAGGTTCAATAAAATCGAGCAGCTTCAAACTAATATTGCTACTGAGATAAATTCTATCTATCAGGGCAAGATAGTGGAGATATTGGTGGAAGGTGAAAAAAAGGGAAAGTGGTATGGGCGCACCAGAAATGATAAACTAGTTTTTTCTCAAGGGGGTAATGATTGTTCAGGGCAGTTAATAGAAGTCAAGATTGAGAAATTCAGCCCTTGGGCATTGCAGGGCAAGGTAGTTAATTAAAAAGGAGGAATGTAATGGAACAACTCGGAAGTATGGCTCCAATGATTCTGTTTCTGGTGTTAATCTTTGCCATGATGTATTTCCTTATGATTAGACCGCAACGGAAAAAACAGAAAGAACACGAACAAATGGAGAGTGAACTTAAACGAGGAGATAAAGTGGTTACCATTGGCGGAATCTATGGGCGGATTGACAGCGTGAGTGAAATTAGTGTGGTTTTGAAGGTAGAATCAGGGGCAACCATCAGAATAGCTAAAAAGAGTATCGCTGGTAAGCAAACAGAAAAATAAAGCATCGAAGCAATATTAATCTGAATCCTTTGTAAATAAATTACTTAAGTGGATAATCTCAAACAAGCTAGAGAGAAGATAGCCAAGTTAAAAAAGGAGCTGCAGGCCATTATTGTAGCCCATAATTATCAGCGTCCTGAAGTACAGGATGTTGCTGATTTTACTGGCGACTCTCTTGAGTTAGCGCGAAAGTGTGTTGGGATTGAGGCAGAGGTAATTGTCTTCTGTGGTGTTCGTTTCATGGCCGAGACAGCAGCTATTCTTAATCCAGCTTCTACGGTGCTTTTGCCTCATCCCGATGCGGGTTGTCCTTTAGCCGATACGATTGGTATTGAAAGTCTGAAGCAGTGGAAGGACAGGTATCCTGAAGCTGCTGTAGTTGCTTATGTCAACACTACTGCAGCAATCAAGGCAGAAAGCGATATCTGTTGCACCTCTGCTAACGGAGTTAAGGCAGTAAACATGGTGCCTAACGGGGAAATCCTTTTTGTCCCTGACCGAAACCTGGGGCATTATGTCTCCACAAAGGTCAGCAAGAGGGTAATTCTTTATCCTGGCTTCTGTTATGTACACGATAGTGTTACAGCTGAGCAAGTAATACTAGCCAGGCAACATTATCCTCAGGCCAAGGTACTGGTTCATCCTGAATGTCGTCCGGAAGTTATAAGCCTAGCTGATGCTGCTTTAAGTACTTCACAGATGCTTCGTTATACCAGGGAGAGCAACCACAAGCTTTTTCTCATTGGCACAGAGAAAGGAATGCTGTACCCTCTGAGAAAGCAAAACCCAGAAAAGGAATTTCACAGTATGGTCAATAACTTTATCTGTACTGATATGAAGAAGACTACACTGGAAACGATTGTGAAAGTTATGCAAACAATGGGCAACGTGGTCACTGTCCCCGAGGAGATAGGAGTGAAGGCCAAGCAAGCTATTGATAAAATGCTTGCCATATCCTGAAGGGTGAACAAGTGAATTATTATGATTATATAGTTGTGGGCAGTGGCATTGCGGGGCTTTATGTTTCTTTGCTCGCTATAGAACATGGCAGCGTTCTTATCCTGACCAAGAGCAGCATTGAAGATTGCAACACTAGATATGCTCAAGGGGGAGTCGCTGTTGCTATAGGTAATGATGACTCTCCTGAGCTTCATTTCAAAGATACTATGGCTGCTGGGGATGGCTTAAGCGATGCTGAGACGGTGCATATCTTAACGAACGAAGCTGCTGATTGTATTGCTGACTTAATCAGATTCAAAGTTCCTTTTGACACTTTGAATGGTGAAATTGCTTTGACCAGGGAGGCAGCTCATAGCGTGTCGCGTGTTATCCATGCTGGTGGTGATGCCACTGGTGAGCATATCGAGGTTACTTTAAGCGAGCATGTGCGTTCTACTCCAATTGAAGTCATGGAATACTGCTTGGTTAGTGAAATTTTAGTGGATAAAGGTGAAGTAAAGGGCGTGAGGGCGCTTGATTGCCGAACTGGCTCCGTAGAGGAGTACACATGTCGATTTCTTATTCTGGCTACCGGTGGCGTCGGGCGGCTGTTTAAATATACCACCAATTCCGATGTAGTTACTGGGGATGGGGTAGCTCTAGCTTTTGAAGCAGGTGCCGAGATTAGTGACACGGAGTTTTTCCAGTTCCACCCTACAGTTCTTCGTTTACCAGGAGTGGCCCCTTTCCTGATCTCCGAAGCGGTAAGGGGAGAAGGTGGCATACTTAGAAACGTGGAAGGCCGCCGCTTTATGTCGGATTACACTCCAGAAGCTGAACTGGCACCAAGGGATGTAGTAGCCCGAAGCATTGTCTATGAAATGCGGAAGACAGGTAATGATAGGGTATTTCTAGACGTCACGCATTTATCACCGCGGTTGCTTACCACCCGTTTTCCTCATATCTATCGTTTTTGTCTGGAGCATGGCTTGGATATTACTAAAGGATTCATCCCGGTAGATCCAGCGGCTCATTATCTTATGGGAGGAGTCAAGGTGAGTGCTTGGGGGGAGGCAAATATATCGGGATTATTCGCTGCAGGCGAGACTGCTTGTACGGGAGTGCATGGAGCTAATAGGCTAGCATCGAATTCTTTGCTTGAGGCCGTTGTTTTCAGTAAGCGGATAATACAGAAGACTACTTCCTCTTACTATTCTGAAGGAGAGGAGCAACAAAGGAACCTCAAACAGGATCCCTCGCTTACACATGGAGTAGGCTCTTCCGTCTCTTGCTCCCTGCCCTGTCGTGAAGTATTACCCAATGTACCACCATTTAATCTACCCAATTTGCAGTCTCTTATGTGGAATAAGGTGGGTATCATCCGCTCGGCTGAGAATCTCAACGAGGCTGCAAATATCCTAGCTACCTGGCAGCGTTCTTTACCCCACCCTACAGATCGCTCATCCCATGAATTAAATAATTTAGTTCTGTGCGCCAGGCTTATGACTGAGGCCGCCTTGCTTCGTAAAGAGAGCAGGGGGGCTCATTTCCGTACTGATTTTCCTCAGTCCTCGTCACAATGGCAACACCACGCCGTTTTCAAAAAAACCCATGCATCTAATTGAAGCCCAGATTAAAGAAGTTATTGACCGCGCCTTAGCTGAAGACCTCGGTTGGGGCGATGTTACTACTGAAGCTTTAATGTCAAGTAACCAGCAAAGTATTGCTTCTATTATGGCAAAGGAGCAGGGCATTTTGGCTGGAATTGGTGTAGCTAAGAAGGTGTTTCACAGAGTGGATCCAAAGCTAGAAATAGATGCTTTGCTTGAAGATGGAGCTAAAGTTGACTCAGGTAGCATAATTACCAGGATAGAAGGTAAGGTATCCAGCATTCTCAAGGCAGAGAGAGTGGCTCTGAATTTCCTGCAGAGGCTCAGTGGCATTGCCTCGGAGACAAATCGCTATGTTGAAGCGGTGAAAGGATTGCCTGTGCGGATTATTGATACCAGAAAGACCACTCCAGGTTTAAGATTATTAGAGAAGCATGCTGTTAGAGTTGGTGGTGGCGAAAATCATCGCATGAATTTGGGGGATGGCATACTTATTAAGGATAATCATCTGGCGGCACTTCGCAGCCACGGATTAAAACTCAAGGAGATTATAACCAGGGTTCGGCAAAATACTTCGCTACGACTAAAAGTTGAAGTAGAAACCAGGACTGTGCAAGAAGCTCTAGAAGCTACTGAAGCTGAGGCAGATATTGTTATGCTTGATAACATGAGCCTTGAAGATATGCGTCGAGCGGTAAAACTTATTCATGGCGCTGCTTTAATCGAAGCTTCGGGGAGAATTAGCCTGAATAAGGTTCGCAGTGTAGCTGAAACAGGGGTTGATTTCATTTCAGTTGGTGCTCTTACCCATTCAGCCAGAGCCCTGGATATCAGCTTGAAGCTTGAGTAGCTTTTCCTCCGGTGCAAGGCCATGAGCTCTGAGCAAAGTGACGTCATTGAAAATGTTTGTGGTGCTTCCGTCGGCTACTATTATCCCGCCATCTAGTATTATAGCCCGCTGACACAAAGCCTCTATCAATTCTAGGTCGTGTGAGGCAATGATTTTGGTCATAGGTAGTCGCTTCACGATCTCAATTAAGGACCACTTGCTCCTTGGGTCGAGATTACTGCTGGGCTCGTCCAGGACCAAAAGCTCTGGATTTAGAGAGAGAACAGTAGCAACGGCAGTCCTTTTCTTTTCGCCAACGCTGAGGTGATGAGGGTAACGTTGTTCATAGCCATCCATCCCTACCCATTTCAGAGCTTGAGTCACGGGCTGTTTGACTTGTAATTCAGAATAGCCCATGTTTATAGGGCCAAAGGCAACATCATCAAAAACAGTTAGTGAAAAGAGTTGATCCTAAGGGTCCTGAAATACTAGGCCAACTTTTCTTCTTGTCTCCTTCAGATTTTTCTCGTCCACAGTCAGGCCAAAAATCTTTATCGTATTGTTACAACGAAGGATACCATTAAGATGGAGCAAAAAAATTATTCTTTCTCCAGTTGCACCTTAGATTTCACAAAATCCACCTGACGCACCTTGCCCTCAAAAATTCTCCTTTGCCCGAAGAGGGTCACCATCTCCACCCGCTCGCCATCAATTATCATATAAGCAATGTCCTCTAAAATTGGTTCATCTCCTTCTGTAGCCTCATAGACCTTAGCCAGACACATTTCATTCTCTCCCCATGCTCTTTGTGAAGGCATGTCGCGCTTTCTCCAAGCAGCTGCTAGCATCAGCCATCCTGGCGGCTGCTTCCTGTAGCTGTTGTGCCACCTCGCCAAGTGAAGAGGCAGATTTATCAGCCCAATCCCGGAACTCCTGCTCATGCTCGAGATTATGCTCAATCCAATAGTCAAACAAAATAGGCAATCTTTCTTGAATGTCACTCATTATCGCCACTCCTATTTATGATAGTTAGCCAGGGTAGCTCCTCTTTCTTCTTTGCGACACTCATCGCACTTTCCCGAAATAGCCAGATGTCTAAGGTCAGCTTCAAAACCATATTCGCGCAACAAAGTGCCTTTTAGTAGATAGAGTGCAGACTCTTCCAGATCTATTACCTTGCCACACCTGCGGCAAACAAGATGGTGGTGATGCCCTTTTTCAGCGACATGATAGCGGGCACGTCCCTCACCAAAATCCGTTTCAGTAACTAGGTTGAATTTCTTCATCAGTTCTAACGTGCGGTAAACAGTAGAGATGTTGCTATAGGGATAGCGGCTGTGTAATTGGTTATAGATTTCTTGAGCACTGATATGACCTTCAGCATTGTGAAGAGCTTCAATAACCAACATACGCTGCGGAGTTAAGCGATAACCTTTTGCCTTTAAGATTTTATGGCAGCTCATTACAAGCCAGAATTATAGCAGGCCTTCAGAATAATTGCAATAAGTTGCTACTGCAATTATTTGATTTTACTCTCTAATAACAAAGTTACTGGCCCGTTATTATGGATTTCTACCATCATGTGTTCCTGGAAAATGCCTGTCTCTACCCCAATACTGGTGGAGCGGACCTGGTCCACAAAAAAATTATATAATGCCTTAGCTCTATCTGGAGGAGATGCTTCAGCAAAGCTTGGGCGTCTTCCTTTTCGCGAATTAGCTAAAAGGGTAAACTGGCTTATTATCAAAATTTCCCCTTTTATTTCTAATACAGAAAGGGCAAATTCAGTTGTCTCGTTGGCGAAAATACGCAAATTGACAATTTTGTTTGCCAAGTAATGAGCATCGCTTTCCGAATCTCCCTTGGCAATACCAATGAAAACTACTAATCCTGGCCCAATGCTACCTGTTGTGTGCTTTCCAACACTTACTGAGGCGTTGGCAACCCGTTGAATTAGAGCTTTCATTTTTGCATTCCCTATTTAATAGTGCTAGAATGGAAACCAAAGGGCATTATAGCTGAAAGAGTGGGTTTTTGCCCACTCTTTTACTAGGTTTATAATTGTAGATTCGAGAAGAGATGAAGACAGAGTTTATGACTGCTATCACCCAACTCTCGGCGGAGAGGAACTTACCCCAAGGGGTAATTTTAGAAGCTTTGGAATCAGCGCTTGTCTCAGTTTATAAAAAAGATGCCCTGACACATGATGAGGATATCGCAGTTAAAATTGATCCTAATACTGCTGATATCAAGGTTTATGTCAGGAAACTTGTTGTTGATACAGTGACCAACCCGTATCGGGAAATCTCATTGGGTGATGCTCAGAAATTACAGCGGGATGGCGCTCAAATTGGCGAACTGTTGGAAATAGAGACTATACCAAAAAATGCTGGACGAATTGCAGCTCAAGCAGCGAAGCAGGTTATTTTGCAACGATTACGCGAGGCGGAGCACCACGCAGTTTACGATCAATTCGCTGGGAAAGAAGGGGAGATTGTCACTGGGACGATTCAATCCATTCAACCTAAACGAATCTATGTTGATTTAGGTAGAACAGAGGCAGTATTGCCTCTCGCGGAACAAGTGTCTAGCGAATATTATCGCATAGGAAAGCAGTTTAAATTCTATCTTCTGCAGATAGGACAAGGGCTTAGAGGCCCCCAGATAGTAATTTCTCGCTCCCATCCAAATTTGGTACGTCGCCTTTTTGAATTGGAAATCCCTGAAATTCATAGTGGTGTTGTGGAGCTAAAAGCTATAACCCGAGAGGCTAGACAGCGGAGCAAAGTAGCGGTGTCAACTAATCAGGAAGGTGTTGATCCTATAGGATGTTGTCTTGGACCTCGGGGCATCAGATTGCAAAATATTATTAATGAGCTAGGTGGTGAAAAAATAGACTTAATTCAGTGGGATGCTGATCCCAAGATATTTATCTCTAATGCCCTTAGCCCTTCTCAAGTAGTAAGTATTGAGCTGACTGAGGCGGAAAACACGGCTACTGTGGTTGTTCCTAGCAAACAACTGTCATTGGCTATAGGCAAGCAGGGACAAAATGCCAGATTAGCAGCGAGGCTTACGGGTTGGCGGATTGATATTAAGAGCGTCTCTGCTGCTGAAGCGGAAGCCGCGAGGTTAACTAAGATTGCCGCTGATGAATCAGAAAAAGATGAATTGCCTGCTGATGTACCTATACCAAGCCAACCTGAACCAACACAGGCTGTCAGTGAAAAAGTAGAAGATATAGCTGCGCTCCTGGCTCGTGACGAATTCAAGTTAGGTGCAGAAACTCCGTCCGTGAAAGTTGAGGGAGAATCGCTGATTCGGTTTGCCGAAGATATTCTACCTAATAAGGCGAAAGAGAAGGCGCCGCCCAAGAAAAAAAGTACGAAGTCAGCGAAGGGCAGGACAAAAGCCAGAGGACCTAGAAAGGCAAGAATATCATTGGAGGATGATGGACAGGAAGAATAAACACATACCTCAACGCACCTGTGTCGCGTGTCGCCAGAAAAGAGATAAAAAGGACCTGATTCGTTTGGTGCGCACTAACGATGGAGTTGTTGAGGTGGATACGTCTGCTAGAAAACCAGGCAGAGGAGCTTATTTATGCCCCAGGAAAAGTTGTTGGGAAATGGGGTTGGAGCGGAATCATTTAGAACGACTCTTACGGATAAAGCTTAGCGCCGGCAACCGTCAGTTTTTAGTAAGTTACAGTGATAGTTTACCAGAGGGAGACTAGATTTGAGTGATAGTAGAATGAAACCAGTGAACAACCAGAAGGAAACGAACCAGCCAGCTTTACCCCAAATTGAGCTTCCTTCATCCATGACTGTAAAACAATTGGCTGATGCGCTAAAAGTGGAGCCTGTGAAAATTATTAAACAGCTTATGCGGAAGGGCATAATGGCTAATATTAACCAGAGTATTGATTTTGACACTGCTGCTAAAGTGCTAGTGGATTTTGGCTGCATAGCTCAAAAGGAAGTAGAGCATCAAGTTATGCATTCTATTGAGAAGGCGGGAGGCAGTCTACAAACTCGTCCTCCTGTAGTTACTGTGATGGGGCATGTTGACCATGGGAAGACAACATTACTTGATTCTATCAGGAAGACCAATGTGATTGCTCATGAGGCAGGGGCTATTACCCAACATATTGGTGCTTACCAAACTATGGTGGGCGAGCGTAAGATTACTTTCCTGGATACACCGGGGCATGGAGCTTTCACCGCGATGAGAGCTCGTGGCGCACATGCGACGGACATTGTTGTATTGGTGGTCGCTGCTGATGATGGTGTCATGCCTCAAACCACAGAAGCTATAGACCATGCCAAGGCTGCTGAAGTAGCTATAGTAGTGGCGATTAATAAAATTGATAAATCTAACGCTGACCCTGAGCGCGTAAAACAACAACTTGTCGATTTAGGTTTAGTTATTGAGGAATGGGGTGGCGATATTGTATGTGTTCCTATCTCAGCCAAGAATGGGCAAGGAATCTCAGATTTGCTGGAAAACCTGTTTCTCGTTGCCGACATATTGGAGCTAAAAACTGACCCAGATTGCAAAGCGGAAGGTGTGGTTATTGAGGCGAAGCTGGATAAAACTAGAGGCCCTGCAGCCACGCTCTTAGTTCAGAAAGGTACTCTCAAACTGGGGGATGTTATAGTAACTGGTGATACTTGGGGTAAAATTAAAGCCATGCTCGATGGTAAAGGAGAGAGAATCAGGAAAGCTGGACCATCAACTCCCGTCGAAGTTCTTGGTCTGAATAGTGTGTCGGAGGTTGGAGAAATCTTTAGCATAGTCGCTGATGAACATCAAGCGCGAGCCATTGTAGGCAAGCGTGAAGCTGAGAAACAGCGTGTGCCTTTAAGCTTGGGGGCCTTTTCTACCCAAGTAAATGCCGGGGAGATAAAAGAACTCAATATAGTTTTGAAAGTAGATGTTAGTGGTAGCATCGAACCGATAAAGACTTCTATAGAGCAGTTGAGTACGGAACAAACAAGAGTTAATGTGATACATGCTGCTAGTGGCAGCATTACGGAGAACGATGTGTTTTTGGCTTCGGCTTCCGAAGGTATTATTATAGGTTTTAATAGTGATCCAGCGCCAGGTGCGCAACAATTAGCTGAAATGGAAGGGATAAGTATTCGGAGGTATGATGTAATCTACAAGTTAGAGGATGATCTAGGCAAAGCTTTAGAGGGAATGCTTGAACCTACTTATGTCGAAGTGCTTGGAGGCCGTGCTGAAGTGAGAGCTATATTTCCTGATAGCAAGCATAACAAGGTAGTGGGAGTTTATGTTAGAGAAGGCAAGGTATGGCGAGATGCCAGAGTCAAAATATTACGGCAGGGTGAGGTGGTCTGCGAAGCCCGAATTTCTAGCCTGAAGCGTTTTAAACAAGATGCTACTGAAGTCGCTGCGGGTCTTGAGTGTGGCGTGGGGATAGAAGGAAGTGCCGATTTACATGTGGACGATGTTATTGAATTCTATACTAAAGAAATGGCAAGCTAAGAGTATTTCTCTCATCGATGTTTATTCTCTAGGAGGTTTGGGTGTCCAGACGCACTGAACGGCTAAACAAAGTTATCAAACAAGAGATCAGTGATTTACTTGAGCGCGAAATTGACGATCCACGGTTGAATAACCTTATTTCAGTAACGGAAGTTTCAATTTCACCTGATTTTAAGAATGCTAAGGTATTTGTTAGCGTTCTGGGAAACGAAAAGGATAAAACTGATATGTTAACAGGTTTCAATGCCGCTTCAGGTTTCTTGCGGAGGAAATTGTCTTCGCGCCTGAGGTTGAAGTGTGCTCCGTATATCAGCTTCCATTGCGATGATTCTATTGAGCGTGGGGCAAGAGTATCTAATTTATTCGAGCAAGTTAACAGCATTAAATAAATTAGGCTTTTCCTGGGGTAAAACTTGGTTTTTGACATTAGGTTATATTATGAAGTAAGGTAAATGAGCGTTACCGAAGATGGTGGCCTTAGGAGCCTGTCTCCTATCACTTTTAATAATGTGGAATTGGCAATTAACGGGATGTGTTCTGTATGTGAGGCTGAGCTATGTTGGCAAAACTATATAGTTATGGCCAAGTAGTTTCTATTCAGAAAAGGAGGAGAATAAATTATGGGGATGATAAATGTAGCTATCATAGGTGTTGGCAATTGTGCCTCTTCGCTTGTTCAAGGAGTATATTATTACAAAGATGCTAAGGAAGATGAATCTGTCCCTGGTTTAATGCATGTAACGTTGGGGGGTTATCATGTAAGTGATATCAACTTCGTAGCTGCGTTCGATATTGATAAAAATAAAGTAGGCAAAGACCTGTCCAAAGCTATTTATGTCCGGCCTAACAATACTTTCAAGTTTTGTGATGTACCTAAAAGCGGTATCAAAGTCGAGCGTGGTATGACTCATGATGGCCTGGGCAAATACCTCTCTAAAATCATTACTAAGGCGCCAGGCACAACAGCCGATATAGTAAACATTCTTAAGGAGACTAAAACTGATGTGGTGCTCAATTATTTGCCTGTAGGGAGTGAAGAGGCAACTAAGTGGTATATAGAGCAGGTGCTGGCTGCTGGTTGTGCTCTTGTCAATTGCATACCAGTTTTTACTGCGCGTGAATCTTATTGGCAAAACCGATTTGCTGAGCGTGGATTGCCTGTTATTGGTGACGACATTAAATCTCAAGTCGGTGCTACTATTACTCATCGGGTATTAACCAGGCTTTTCCGAGATCGCGGTGTCAAATTAGAGCGGACCTACCAACTGAACTTTGGAGGGAATACTGATTTCTATAATATGTTGGAGAGAGAACGTCTGGAATCCAAAAGGGTTTCCAAGACAAATGCTGTTACTTCGCAGTTAGATTATGATATGGGCTCTGACAATATCTACGTTGGCCCTAGTGATTATGTTCCCTGGTTGGAAGACCGTAAGTTTTGCCATATAAAGATGGAGGGGCGTACCTTTGGTGATGTGCCCTTAAATTTAGAGATGAAGATGGAGGTGTGGGATAGCCCAAATTCAGCAGGGGTGGTTATTGATGCTATAAGGTGTTGCAAGTTGGCTCTGGATCGTGGTTTAGGTGGGGCTATTGTGGCACCATCGTCATATTTTATGAAATCTCCGCCAATTCAATATTCTGATGATGAAGCTCGCTTGAAGACCGAAGCATTTATTATGGGGGAGGAGCAGGAAGAGCCTGTCTCGCTATCTGCTCGTAGCTAACTGGGCTCAATAAACAAATTCTGCTTTCTTTGTGGTGGGGCTGGTATCCCTTGGCAATGCCATTCGAACTGAGGGTGGTTAAGGTGATATCGTGTTATCCTGCCTGATAATGTTTAGTAGCGGCTAGTGGAATTGGGTGTTCCCAAAATCTATACTGATATTTATCAGAGGATTGCCGAGAGGTTCAATATTCCATGGCTCTAACGAGATGCACTAAGAGCAGGCATGGATGACAGAAACTTTAGGAAAATACTAAGCAAGCTGAGTGGTGTAGTTCATTTGCCCAATCAACATCTAGGGCGATATGGGAATTCCCTTAGGATGCCTTATATCATAACTGTGCATGACCTCATCAGGTATTTTGATCTTAAAAAATATGGGACATATATTCATCACCTTAACAACAGGGATAGGTTTTATTTGAACTGCGATTACAAGGGCATCAAAAAGGCGGCGAGGATAATAGCAATATCTGAGGCTACCAAAAGAGATTTGAGCCAGTACCTTGGAATACCTGATGATCGGATAAGCGTTGTCTATCTTGGTATTGATCATGTGACTTTCAGGCCCTCGTTTATGGCGAGTAATTTTGAGTATCCGTACATCCTCTTTGTTGGTTCAGAGCATCCCAGAAAGAATTTGCCGACCTTGCTCAGAGCATTTAGCAGACTCAAGGAGCAGTCAGGTTTTAATAATCTAAAACTAGTCAAAGTGGGTAAGGCTGGGGGAAGAGAAGCAGACTTCAGGAAACAATCTATGGAAGTTATAAACTGTCTAAATTTAGATAGGGAAGTAATATTTACCGGGGTTGTTTCTGAGGCAGATTTGAGAGTATGTTATTCTAATGCTGAATGCCTTGTTTTCCCCTCTCGATACGAAGGATTTATGCTCCCACCGCTGGAAGCGATGGCTTGTGGTTGCCCAGTGATAACTTCTGATAGCTCTTCGTTGCCGGAGGTGGTGGGGGAAGCAGCAATTAAGGTTTCTCCTGGTGATGTTGGAGGATGGGCAGCGGCTCTAAGGAAAATCCTTACCGAACGACAACTTAAGGAAAAACTTATTACCAGAGGGATGAAGCAAACAGCCAAGTTCTCAAGGGAACAAACAGCAGAAAAAACTCTACTGATTTATAAGGAAGTGGAGGAAAATTTCTACTGACTTCGAGTAGCATATGCGGTTGGTTCTCTGCCCTAGATAAGCTATACTTCGGCAGTACTTTCGTTAACCGTAGGAATTGCCGAGCTGGATGAAGAAGAGTAGATTCGGGATATGGTCAATTTTATATAAAAAGGGGGAGTAATAGATTAGCTGGGCCGAACGAAAATGCTGAATTTGATAGAGTTTCGAGAAAAACTGGGCGCATGTATTACTAGGCCGATGGTCAGGGGTTTGAGCAAGAGTGGGGTAAAGCCTACTACCCTTACCTTTATAGGTTTAGTGATAGGTATTGGCGCTGCTTATGCCATTGTTGCGAACCATCTTTTTCTTGGAGGGCTTTTGCTTTTAGTCGCTGGCTTATTTGACCTCCTTGATGGAGCACTGGCCCGTTTCACTGGTCAGGCTACAAAACTTGGCGCTATTCTAGACTCCACAGTTGACCGCATTTCCGAAGCGGCAATATTTTGTGGTATTTTAGCTTGGTGTTTATTGGGAGGGACTGGGGCTACTTTAGAGGTTGTAGTTATAGAGGCTATAGTCATTCTTGCTGCTTTGGTTGGCTCTTTCCTGGTTAGCTATATAAGGGCTAGGGCGGAAGGGCTGGATTTGGAATGCCGAGTTGGTTTGTTTACAAGAGCTGAAAGGGTTATAGTATTAGCGGCAGGTTTGTTGATAAACCAGGTTTTTATTGCTTTATGGATTTTAGTAGTCTTTGTTTACATCACTGTAATTCAAAGGCTGTTTTACTTACGGAAACAAATGAAAGTTAGGATAGGGGGTAATTAAATGTCTGTTATGGTTGTTGTAGGGGGTCAATGGGGTGATGAGGGGAAAGGGAAGATAATTGATTTTCTCGCCGAGAAAACCAAGATGGTGGTTCGTTTCTCAGGGGGTGATAATGCTGGACACACAGTAATTAACCCTTATGGTGAATTCAAGATGCACCTCGTGCCCTCCGGTATTTTCTATTCGCAGGTGACTTGCGTTATTAGCAATGGAGTGGTTGTTAATCCAGCGGTGCTTCTCAAAGAGTTAAATGAACTTCGAAGTCACGACATAGATGTAAACCACCTTATTATTAGCGATCGCGCACATCTTATCATGCCTTATCATATTCTCCTCGATGAATTGGAGGAAGAGAGACGCGGTAAGGGAGCTTTGGGCACAACGCGACGGGGCATTGGCCCTGCTTTTACTGATAAAGTAGCTCGTTTGGGAATCCGCGCGGGGAGCTTATTAGACAAGGATCTATTTTTAGAGCAGCTAAGCTCAACCCTCGAACTTAAGAACGCTATTTTTACTAAAGTATATCAACATTCTCCTTTGCTTCTGGAAGAAATCTTTAAACAATATTGCTATTATGGAGAGCAGTTAGCTCCATTTATTAAGGAAACTACCTCTATAATTAACCAAGCGATGGCAGAGGGAGAACCGATTCTATTAGAAGGTGCACAGGGAACTTTACTCGATCTTGATTTTGGTACCTACCCTTATGTAACCTCTTCTTCTCCGTTAGCCGGTGGAGGTTCTGTCGGATCTGGTATAGGCCCCGGGGCACTTGATCGTATTGTAGGTGTATTTAAGGTTTATATCAGCAGAGTTGGCAGTGGCCCTATGCCCACGGAGCTGCGGGAAGAGGTTGGCGAGCTTATACGGGAAAAAGCTCATGAATACGGTGTTACTACAGGGAGACCACGACGCTGTGGTTGGTTTGATGCCGTGGCTGGTCGTTTCAGTGTTCAAGTGAATGGCTTTAGCGATATAGCATTAACTCACCTTGATATTTACGATGGCTTTCCTTCAATCAAAATATGCACGGCATATAAACTTGGTGACAAGATCATAGATTCTTTTCCTAGCAGTGCAGTTGTGCTGAAAGAATGTCAGCCAATCTACGAAGAATTACCTGGCTGGCAAATGCCAACAAGCGAAATTCGTGATTTTACTCAACTGCCTCTAGAAGCCCGCCGTTACATAGCCAGGCTTGAGGAACTTCTTTCTTGTCCAGTTAGTTGGATTGCTGTGGGGCCAACGAGAAAGCAACTAATAGAGAAATGAAGCCTATTCTTTCTGAATAGCTTTCCCTGATCCTGTTATCTGCTTGAGGCAAGAGGTAAGTCGATTTCGTAATCTTTCAGTGTTGTCCGGATAAGTTCAGCCGATTTCTTGTCTGGCTCGATCAAGGGCAAGCGAAATTTGCCTGCCGGAAAACCGATGTAGTTTAGGGCATACTTAACGGGCATAGGGTTAGGAATAATAAACAGATCATTTATTAAAGGTAATAAATGGCGATGAATGCTAGCTGCCTCTTGAGTTTCACCGGCAAGAAATCTTTCTATCATATTTTTTATCTGGGTTCCTACTAAATGTGAAGCAACACTGATTACGCCGTAGCCACCCAAAGCGAGAATAAACAAGGTATCTCCGTCATTGCCGCTATAAACTAGGAAATCATTGCTGCTTCCCTGTATAATCTCAGCTACCTGGCGAAAATTACCGCTAGCTTCTTTTACACCTACGATATTATCAATCTGGCTCAGTTTGATTACAGTAGCGGAGTCAAGGTTAGCCACTGTGCGTGATGGAACATTATAGAGGATGCAGGGTAAAGTTGTGGCCTGAGCGATAGCATTAAAATGCTCAAATAACCCTTGTTGTGTTGGTCGATTATAATAAGGAACTACCAGGAGACAAGCGTCAACGCCAATCTTCTCAGCCTCTTTGGTCAACTCCTGTGTTTCCTTAGTGTTATAATTACTGGTTCCAGCTACTAGTACTCCGCGGTTAGCTATCGCTGATTTTACCTCGCTGAAAAGGCGCAGTTTCTCCTCATGACTTAGGGTGGGAGATTCCCCGGTTGTGCCGGAGACTATCAGACCATCACTACCAGAATCGAGCAAAGCTCCAGCTAAATTCTTAGCTTGCTGGTAGTCTACTCTGCCATCAGCGTCAAAAGGTGTAACCATGGCTGTTAATAAGCGACCTAGTTTTCTCATTTTAATCCTCCTGTTCTTTTGCTGGATAATGAATGTTGGTGGGGAAGCTTCCGGTCTCTGGGTTTTATACAGCCCATTCTTATTCCCTCCTCAACAATTTGTACAGCATTTAATGCTGTTCCTTTACGTAGATTATCAGCTACTATCCACATAGCTAGACCGTTGGGATGAGATATGTCCTTTCGGATTCTGCCTACAAATACGTGATTTGAGCCGCTAGCTGCCCACGGTAGAGGATAGAGGCTCACACTGGGGTCGTCAAGCACTTTTACACTCGGGGAATGAACCAAAATTCGTCTTGTCTCCTCAGGGGTAATAGGCAAGCTAAATTCTACATTTATTGATTCACTATGTCCAAAATAAACGGGGACTCGGGCACAAGTTGCTGAGATAAGTATATTTTCGGCATGCATAATTTTTCGCGTTTCGTCTGCCATTTTTTGCTCTTCTTTAGTATAACCGTTATCCAGAAAAACATCGGTTTCCGGTAGTACATTAAAGGCTATTTGGTGAGAATAAATATGAGGGCAGACGCGACGTCCCTCTAGTATCTGCTTTGTTTGGCCTATTAGCTCTTTTAAAGCACCCGCTCCGCTACCTGACACTGATTGATAAGTATTTATGATGATCCGTTTTATAGGGTTAATTCTATGCAGGGGATAAAGAGCTACCACCAATTGGATTGTAGAGCAATTTGGGTTGGCGATTATCCCCCTGTGCTGTTTTATATCCTCAGGATTCACTTCAGGGACAACTAAAGGGATTTTAGAATCCATTCTAAAGGCAGTGCTCGTATCAATGACTAGCGTTTCAGCTTCAATAGCTAGAGGTGATAGATGATGACTAATGTCAGTGCCAGCGGAAAAAAAAGCGATGTCAATATCATAAAATGTCTCAGTTGTCATTTCCTCAATGTCTATCATTTGATGGTTAGGAAAGAGCTTCGCGTCGTGGGAGTGTTTGGAGGTAAACAGATGTAGAGAAGCTATGGGGAAATTCCGCTCATTAAGCACTTTAACAAGCTCTTGCCCCACTAGGCTAGTGGCACCTATAATAGCTGTATTGAATCCTTCCACGCTCTTTTCTTCTACAGTTTTAGCAATGAGTCCAGCCCATAAATTAAACCTTTACGTTTTGTAATCTCTTTGATTGCTAAGATAACACCTGGCATGTAAGATTCTCGGCTTATAGCATCGGACTGCAAGCTTAAAGTCTCGCCCGGGCCGCTAAATATAACTTTCTGCGCTGCCATGAATCCTGGCAGCCGCAGGCTATGTATTGCAATGCCTTCTATTTCTCCGCCTCTGGTGTTGCTAATTATCTCTTTTTCAGTCTCGGGATAGGTGAAAGGTTTCCCATGTCCTTGAAACATAGCTTTTGCTGTAGCTATAGCAGTTCCTGAAGGAGCATCAATTTTTTTTGCGTGGTGCATTTCAATAATTTCAGCGCGATCGAAAAACCTGGCAGCTATCTTTGCTAGATGCATCAAGAGCACAGTTCCTAGAGAAAAATTGGGTGCTACTATGACACCAAGGCCATTAGCTTGGCATAGCTGCTCAATTTCTCCCAGGTTTTCTTCAGAAAGGCCTGAGGTGCCCACAACCATATTAATTTTCAGTTTAGCAGCAACACGTATAGCTGCCATGGAGGCAGTCGCATTGGTGAAATCTACTACTACATCGGGGTGACAGCTCGTAAGAAGGGAATGTAAGTCAGAAGAGAAAGGAATCAACTCAGAAGTTTTTAACAAAGGAAGGTATTGTTGAGCCACTTTTTCTTCTACGGCGCCAACTATATCTAATCCCAAATCAGATTTATCAAGCACAGCTTTGATTACTTCTCGCCCCATCCTGCCTAAAGCTCCATTAATAACTACCCTTATGCGCTTCACGTGCTACTCCTCTACATGAACACAGTCTATTTAATATAATAACTGTGGCGATTACATTTTATTATGTGTGTTGACCGTAACGGCGATCTGGCCGTTTCTGCTGATGGCGTTTAGGGGCAGAGGGAATTTTTCTGTTATCAGGCAGATCAGAAGATTCATCAGACGCCGTTTTGTGTGATAGGTTTATTCTGCCTAAATCATCGATCTCAATAACTTTGACTATTATCTCGTCATCAACCTGAACTACATCTTCAACTTTAGATACGTAATGGTCGGCAAGTTTACTAATGTGGATTAATCCTTCCTTCCCTGGAAGAATTTCCACCATAGCGCCAAAGTTTAGCAGTCGTGTTACTTTTCCAGTATATGTATCGCCCAAACATATATCTCGGGTTAGAGCTTCTATCATTCTGATTGCTTTTTGAGCTGCTTCTTCATTTGGAGAGCCAATAATAACTTTACCATCGTTTCTCACGTCTATGCTTGCCTTAGTTTCCTCTATAATAGATTTTATGGTTTTGCCTCCAGGACCAATAACACTGCCGATCTTACTTGAATCAATAGTTATTTTATGCATTCTGGGGGCATAGAGGCTAAGTTCAGTACGGCTAGCGTTGATGGTTTGTGCCATCCTATCTAATATCTCAAGGCGTGCCAGACGTGCATGTCTTAAGGCTTCAGCTAAAATTTCAAAGTTGATGCCTCTGAGCTTAATATCGAGCTGCAAAGCTGTTATCCCTTTGGTGGTGCCAACAACTTTGAAATCCATGTCGCCATAAGCATCTTCTATACCCTCGATGTCAGTGAGCATGACATATTCGCCATTATCTCCCGTAATCAATCCCATAGCTATTCCTGCTACTGGTGCCTTGATAGGTACACCAGTATCCATCAATGAGAGGCTTGAGCTGCAAGCACTGGCCATAGATGTGCTACCGTTGGAGCTGAGTACTTCGGAAACCAGTCGAATGGTGTAAGGGAAATCTTCCTCTGATGGTAATAACGGGGTAATAGCTCGCTCTACTAGGGCGCCATGTCCGATTTCCCGTCTTCCTGGAGATCCTCTCCGCCGCACTTCTCCTGCAGAAAATGGAGGGAAGTTATAATGATGCATGAAACGTTTTGTTTCTGCCAGGCCTAAACCATCCAGCAACTGTTCCTGCCTTGCCGAACCCAGGGTGGTAATATTTAATACTTGCGTTTCCCCTCGGCTAAACAGTCCTGAACCGTGGGCACGAGGCAGGAGCCCGACTTCACAACTAATAGGGCGAATTTCACTGGCTTGCCGCCCATCCACATGCTGTTTTGTTTGCAAAATCTTTTCCCTTATACCTCTCTTTAATTGGATATCAAAGGCGCGCACGATTTCCCCTTCAGAGAAAGAGTCGGCCAATTTTTGTTTCGTTTCTTCCTTGAGCGCAGCTAGAATTTGCTCTCGTTGCAATTTCTGTGTTTGCCCTAGGGCTTCGCTTAATTTGCCATTGAATAAATCGGCGATGTGATTTGAAAGTTCGTGGGGAATTTCCGCATGATTGATTTCTATTTTAGATTTGCCACAAGCCTGTTGCAATTGTTCCTGAAGCTCAATAATTTCCTGGTTGGCTTTATGGCCAAATTCGATTGCCTCCATTACTATGTCTTCAGAAATCTCTTTGGCGTCTGCCTCAACCATTACTATATCTTCCTTGGTGCTAGCAACAACTACATCAAGCAAGCTGTTTTCCATCTGGGGCAAAGTTGGGTTTAGAATTAAGTCGTTATCTATATAGCCAACTCGCACTGCTGCTATTGGTCCAGAGAATGGAATATCAGAGATGGCTAGAGCCGAAGAAGCACCAATAAGAGCGCAAATGTCTGGGGCATTTTCCTTGTCAGCGGAGAGTATTGTAGCTATAATTTGTGTTTCATAATTGAATTCCTTGGATAGAAGCGGGCGCAGACATCGATCGATGAATCTGCTTGTTATGATTGTTTCTTCACTAGGTCGCCCTTCTCTCCTGATGAAACTACCTGGTATTTTACCAGCAGCATATAGTTTTTCTTCATAGTCTACCGTTAGTGGTATGAAATTTAGTTTCTCTGTAGGTTGATGGCTGGCACAGGCAGTGACTAGAACCAATGTATCGCCGTAGCGCACAACGGCAGCACCGTTTGCTTGCTGGGCAAGTTTCCCTGTCTCGACGGCAAGTATTCGGCCTGCTATTGACTTCTTAGAAGATTCAACCGCGCTCATTTCTTTAACCCTAATCTGTCAATGAGCGAGCGATATCGCTTGGGGTTTCTTTTGAGGTAGGCTAAAAGCCGCCTTCGCTGTCCTATCATCTTAAAGAGAGCACGGCGAGAATGTTGGTCATGATAATGGATCTTAAGATGTTCTGTTAGTTGCTTTATTTTTTCAGTGAGCAGTGCCACTTGAACTTCCGTAGACCCGGTATCACCTTCTTTGAGCCCAAATTGTGTACTGATATCGTTTTTTCTTTCTTTTTGTAACATATAATTCCTCAATCTGATACAATAGGCGAGATTATAGCACATTGAGAAAAACGCTGTAAAAACAGGCGACAAAAATATTAGGGTAAGCAATTTGGTTGACCAAGAAGTTCAGGCAGCCTATAATTCATCATGAAGATGGCTTCAATGCATGAGAGTTGTGGCGTCTTTGGGATTTATGCCCCAGGGGTAGATATAGCTAGGCTCATCTTCTTTGCTCTCTTTGCCCTCCAGCACCGCGGCCAAGAAAGTGCCGGCATTGCTGTCAGCGATGGTAATGGAACAAAAATACACGCTGGTATGGGACTGGTTTCCCAGGTATTCACCGAAAGTGATCTTGATCAGCTTAAAGGATATATTGGCATTGGCCATAATCGTTACTCCACTACAGGTTCGACGCGGCCAAGCAATGCTCAACCTGTTATAGTGAAGTCAGGAGGATTGTCTCTCGCTCTAGCACATAATGGGAATATCGTTAATGCCAGTGCACTCCGCGATGAGCTTCATAGGAAAGGGCACCGCTTCCGTTCCTCTTCTGATTCCGAAGTCGTCGCTGAGCTAATTTTAGCCTCTCCTGGCAAGAGTTGGGAGGAGAAAATAGAATATGCCATGCGTCGCCTCCAAGGAGCTTATTCACTGGTGATCATGACTGGGGACAAACTTATTGGAGTTCGTGACCCTATGGGTGTGCGCCCTCTCTGTTTAGGGACTATCAATGGAGGGTGCGTGATTGCTTCAGAGACTTGTGCATTGGGCCATATAGGGGCGCAGCTTTCCAGGGAAATTGAAGCTGGCGAAATTGTAGTTATCGACAATGATGGCGTCAGGAACTTCAAGAAAAAAAGTAATAAAAAAGCATTTTGCATCTTTGAATATATTTATTTTGCTCGTCCAGACAGCCTTATTCAAGGCAAATTGCTTTATAAGGCGAGGCAAGCCATGGGTGAGATGTTAGCTCGAGAATATCCTGTTGACGCTGATTTGGTAATGGGAGTTCCTGACTCAGCTACTGCTGCTGGTATTGGTTATTCTCATGCTTCCGGCATTCCGTATTGCGAAGGTTTACTTAAAAATCGCTATGTAGGGCGCACTTTCATCGAGCCTGACCAGAGGCTAAGGGAGCTCGGTGTTCAGCTGAAATTTAATCCTCTTTCTCAGGTAATTGCAGGGAAACGGCTAGTGGTTGTTGATGATAGCATTGTCCGTGGCACAACTACTCCTCATGTAGTAAAATTGCTTAAGAACGCCGGGGTAAAAGAGGTTCATCTTCGTATTTGTGCTCCTCCTATTCGTTATCCTTGCTTTTTGGGTGTGGATATGGCTACAGAGCGGGAGCTCATTGCTGCCAGGAAGACTATCTCAGAAATCAGGGATTACCTGGGGGCTGATTCGCTGGGTTACCTGAGCGTTGAAGGATTGCTTCAAGCAATTGGCCTGCCCAGAGAAATTTTCTGTCTGGCTTGCTTTACTGGAGATTATCCTATCCCAGTGCAGATGGGGATGGACAAGCTGGCACTGGGAAAATTATCTGGAGAGGAACTTATTGGAAGTCATGGATAAGCAGAGTTATGCCTTGGCTGGCGTCGACATTAAGATGGCGGATAGGATGAAGAAACTTATTGCAGGGCAAGCTAAATCTACTTTTAGTACTGGGGTGTTGAATCTTGGCTCTTTTGGCAGTATGTTCCAACTTAGAGGATATAATGAACCTGTTTTGGTTTCTAGCGTCGACGGAGTAGGCACTAAGCTTAAGATTGCCGCACAGCTAAATAAAAATGATACCGTCGGTGGCGACATTGTCAACCATTGCGTTAACGATATTCTGTGTTGTGGCGCTAAGCCACTTTTCTTTCTCGACTATATTGCCATGGGTGCGTTTGTACCTGAGCAAATAGAAGCTATCATTGCAGGCTTAGCTAAGGCTTGTAAAGAAGTTGGCTGCTCGCTCGTTGGAGGAGAAACTGCTGAAATGCCAGGCATCTATTTCCCCGAGAGCTATGACCTGGTTGGCTTTATTGTTGGGGTATTAGAGAAAGGTAATATCATTGACGGAAGCACTATAACCGAGGGTGATATAGTTTTGGGTTTGCCGTCAAATGGCTTACATACCAATGGTTATTCCCTGGTGCGGAGGGTCTTTGAGGTGGAGGATAACCCCTCTTGTTTAAGTAAAGTTTACCCCGAGTTTGGGAGTACTTTGGGTGAGGAATTACTTCAAGTTCATCGTTGCTATTATCACTGGCTCGAGCCAGTCTTACCACTGGTTAAAGGGTTGGCACATATCACAGGCGGCGGACTTATTGGGAATATACCTCGTATTTTACCTGAAGGTCTTGCTGCCCACCTTCATAAGAATTCCTGGGATATCCCTCCTGTTTTCAAACTCACTCAGGAGAAAGGCAATGTAGAAGAGGCAGAAATGTACCGGGTGTTCAATATGGGAGTAGGAATGACAATTATTTGCTCATCACAGCAAGCGACTAAATTGATCGCTGCTTTACCACAAGCTAAGGTTATTGGTGAAATAGCCAAGGCAAAAACAAGGGGAGCAAGGGTTATTATAAATTAAGGAGGAATTATGCGTGTTATTATAAGTGTTTCAAATAAATCGGGCGTGGCTGATTTTGCCCAAGGTCTACAAGAATTAGGCGTCGAAATATTCAGTACAGGTGGAACTAAGAAATCGCTGGAAAAATCTGGCATAAAAGTTCATAGTGTTTCAGAGCTTACTGGTTTTCCTGAAATTCTTGATGGCAGGGTGAAGACTCTGCATCCTGCGGTTCACGGTGGCATTTTAGCCAGACGGGATTTGCCTCAACATCAGGCTGAGTTAGATCAAAACCGCATCAAAACCATCGATATGGTAGTAGTGAACCTGTATCCTTTTATTGAGACAGTAGCTAAAAATGGAGTTTCTCTGGATGAAGCTATAGAGAACATCGATATTGGTGGACCAACCATGATTCGCTCGGCAGCCAAAAATTTCTCCTCTGTCCTGGTGATAGTTGACCCACAAGATTACGATGTGATTTTACAGAAACTGGGCCAGGGCAATGTAGATTTGGAAGAAAGAAAAAGATTGGCTCAGAAAGCTTTCCAGCACGTAGCTATATATGATACAGCTATTTCTCAATACTTAAGAGAAGGTAATTTTCCTGAAGAAATGACTATAGCTCTTAAGAAAGCTCGTGATCTTCGCTATGGTGAGAATCCTCATCAGAAAGCTGCCTTTTATATTGAGCAAAATGTGAAGCAACCACAAGGTGATTTAGCTTCGCTCAGGCAACTCAGTGGCCCTGAGATATCTTTCAACAACTTGCTTGATTTTGATGCCGCTTTAAGTGTACTCAGCAGTTTCACCGATTCCCCCACTCCTACAATCGCTATATTCAAGCACACTAATTCTTGCGGACTTGCTACCCACGCTAGCTTAGTTGAGGCTTACCGAAGAGCTTTATCTGGAGACCCTGTAGCTGCTTTTGGTGGTATAGTTGCCAGCAATCAGTCCATTGACTTAGCTACAGCCAAGGAAATAGATAAGCACCACTATGATGCTATCATTGCTTCTGGGTATGAAAAGGACGCGCTGGAGTTACTGAAGCGTAAAAAGAACTTGCGCATTGTTGAAGTGCCTCTCCATCGTCATTCCGAACATGGTGAAGAACCTCGTCTTGACTTTCGCTATGTCCAAGGCGGTTTTCTAACTCAAACTCTAGATTTCCTCACTACCTCGGAGCTTCAACCTCGCGTAGTGACCAATCGTCAACCTACAGAGCAAGAGTTGTCAGATTTGCTCTTTGCCTGGAAAGCAGTCAAGAACGTGAAATCAAATGCTATAGTTGTTGCTAAGGATAGAACATTGCTAGGCATGGGCGCTGGGCAACCATCCCGTGTAATAAGCGTTGAACTGGCTCTGAAAAAAGCTGGTGAGCAAGTAAAGGGTAGCGTATTGGCCTCAGACGCCTTCTTCCCCTTTACTGATGGCCCTGAATTGGCAATTAACCATGGCGTCACTGCCATTATCCAGCCAGGTGGCTCGGTAAAAGACAAAGAAGTCATTGATGTCGCTAATGAGCATAATATAGTTATGGTATTTACTGCCACTCGTCACTTCAGGCACTGAATTTAGAAGGTAAAATGGCAAAAATCCCCGATAGAGTGAAGAGGCTCACCAAAAGGTCGAGGGTGCTTGCTCTAGCCACAAGTAGCAAGAATGGTGAGCCAAATGTGGTTCCTATATGGTTTGGCAAAGTGCTCTCTGGTGATGAATTTCTGTTAATGGCTAACTTCATGAAGAAAACTATAAAAAACATTGAAGTGAATCCCAAGGTGGCAATATCAGTGTGGAGAACCAGAGGTGCCGATGAAGGATACCAGCTTAAAGGTAATGCCAGAATTGAAACCTCAGGTAAAGTTTTTGATGATGGTGTTAAGTGGGTTAAAGGTGAGGAACCGTGGCTTAATCCCAGGGCCGCAGTTATTGTAAAGGTAAATTCGGTTTATATAACTACACCTGGCCCCGAGGCTGGGAGCAAAATATGCTGAGGCGAATCAAGCACGCTTATAGTTGGTTAAACTAGCATAAAGCTATGGCTAAAGCAGTATTAGTGATAGACATGGTTCGTGGCTTTCTGGAGGAAGGCCACCCTCTTTATTGTGGCGACAAAACGCGTTCTATTATCCCTAATATCCAAAAACTTTTGGAACGAGAAATGGGACAAGGGGCAGAGCTCTTCTATTTATGTGATAATCATGCCCCAGATGACCCTGAGTTTAACTTATTCCCTCCTCATTGCATCGAGGGTACCTCCGAAGTTGAAATTATTCCTGGGCTTGCTCAATATCCGGGTGAGATAATTCCTAAAAGACACTTCAGTGGTTTCCGTGGCACTCCCTTAGAGGAAAAGTTGAGTGGGCTTGAGCTCGAAGGCTTAATTATCTGTGGCGTGTGCACTGACATATGCATCTTGCATACCGTAGTTGATGCCACGAATCGAGGGTACCAGGTTGAGGTGCCTGTAGATTGTGTTGCTTCTTTTGATGAAAAAGCGCACTTCTTTGCGCTGGAACATATGGAAAAGGTGCTTGGAGTCAAGCTAATTAGACCTGAAGCTAAAGTGCCCCAATCGAGATTTGAGATCCCCGATTCCTGGCTAAATGGAGAAACTGCAGATATTTATTTCCCACGCACTGTGGAAATACTTAGTAAGGAGGGTATTGACCCTGTAGCCACTGTGGAGGTATTCCCTAGGCGAGCTGGTGTTCTCTGTGGTATAGAAGAGGTTAAGACTCTACTAAAGAAGGTGCTTCCTGTGCGTGATAGCGAGGTTTGGGCACTAGCGGAAGGTGACTCTTTTGCCAAAAAAGAGGTAGTTCTGCGTATAAAGGCACCTTACCAGAGCTATGGAACTTATGAAACTACTTACCTGGGCATTCTCGCCCATTGTAGTGGTTGGACTACCGCTGCGCGGGAATGTGTTAATGCTGCCCTGGGCATTCCCGTTATTAGTTTTGGCGCTCGCCATGTACACCCTTCGGTAGTTGGTGTTATGGAATATTCTGCTATAGTTGGTGGTTGTGCTGGCTGTGCTAGCACCGTTGGTGCTAAGCTCGCCGGACTTAAGCCTATCGGCACCATACCTCATGCTCTCATCATTATCATGGACAGTACTACTAAAGCCACTCTTACTTTTGATAAGCATATGCCTCCTGAGGTGCCACGTATTGCATTGGTGGATACTTTCGAGGATGAAGTTAGAGAAAGCGTAACTGTGGCTAAGGCAATGCAGGGAAAGTTACAGGGTGTCAGATTAGATACTCCTTCAGAAAGAGGCAGAGTCACTGCTGATTTAGTTAAAGAAGTGAGAGCCTGGCTAGATCTTGATGAATTCAGGGAGGTGAAGATTGTTGTCAGCGGTGGGCTTAACCCGGAGCGGATAAGGTATTTCCTTAATGAAGGAGCGCCTATTGATACCTTCGCTGTGGGCAGCTATATAAGCGATGCTAGGCCTGTTGATTTCACTGCTGACATCCACGAGGTAAAAGGCAAACCCATTGCCAAAAGGGGAAGAATGCCTGGCATAACTCCTAATCCTAGATTGAAGAGAGTAATGTAAAAAGGTGCGGGAGCTTTGGCCTAGATTATAATTAGGGACCCCTGATATGGAGTGACAGCCTTCGCTGTGAGATGTTAGTGATGACAGTGCTAGAAACAACGTTTCATATTGTTTAGGTTGATTCAAAAAAAGCCCACTGATTTTGCTTATGCAACTGAGAAAGCTATTTGTTCTCGGCGCTTAAGTTAGTGGTTTCAGAGAGCCACAAATGAAGAGTGCCACTACCCCTAAAAATATGACAATGAAATTGACCTGTAATTATGAACTAAGCTAGTATAAGCAGCACATGAACGGGCTGGACATTGTTATCATAGTGATTATTCTCCTGTTTGGCTTGGCAGGCTTGTGGAAAGGAGCTATCAGAGCCGCATTTGGTGTTGCCGGGTTAATAGGGGGTATAGCTTTAGCTGGGCGCCATTATCAAGCGCTTGCCAGCATACTTTTTCCCAGTGGAGCTATCTGGCCGGGGATAGCTGCTTACGTTATTATTCTGGTAGCCACTCTGCTTATAGCCAATGTAGTGGGCTGGCTCATAGCGCGGCTGATTCATGTCACGATGCTTGGTTGGGTGGACAGGGTCATTGGTTTCGTCTTCGGGGTTGGTGTGGGAGGAATGCTATGCGCTGCTGTCCTTGCCATCGTAAGTAAATATCTACCAGGAATGAATGAAATTATCTCCCACTCTGCAATGGCAAGGCTTTTGATAGAGCAGATTCCCTGGCATTAGTGCTCCTCCCAGAGGAATTCGATTATTTCAGCGATTTCTTCTCATACTAATCTTAACCCTGTTTTGCTAAAAGAGAGGGTGGTCGCATCATTTACTATCTTGAAGCCCGTCGAGCATTTCCTTGAGGTCGTTTTTCGCTTTGAACCCAACAATTTGCTGGATGGGCTGACTATCCTTAAAGATAAGCATGGTAGGGATAGAAGCAACGTTGTACTTAGTAGCTAAGGGACTATTGCCATCCACATTAACTTTGGCGAAGTTTATTTTTCCATCATACTCTTTATCTAGCTCTTCTAAAATAGGATCAGCAGCCAGGCAAGGGGCACACCACTGGGCCCAGAAGTCCACCAGGACTGGCAATTTTGATTGTAATACAGTGTTTTGAAAATCGTTCTCATCTGTTATCGATTGTATCATCCTTTTACCTCCTGCAGTCTAGAGCGCTATATCTAGAGCAAAAAACCTGATGGCATTTCTTGTTGTCTGTATGGCGAGCGTGGCTTCGTCGACTTGCTTAAGTTGTGCAGTGGCTTTTAGACTCTTTAATACATCAGCAGGTGTAGCTCTATATCTTTCTTCCCTCCCATAGGTAACAGGGCTATCCGTTTCCAAAAGCAATTTGTTGAGAGGTGTTTCTCTAACAGCTCTTCTATGTTCCTCATGGTATTCAGTTGCTGGTGTAGCAGAGATAAAATACCCAGAAGCAATTACATCCTTAAGAACATTAGAAAAACCAGTGAACCAGTGAAAAACAGCTTTAGTAACACCGATATCCTGAACTAATTGTAGCGAATCTCTCCAGGCATATCTACTATGGATCACAACTGGTTTATCATATTTCTTAGCCAGATTTAGGAGTTGCCTCAAAGTATCCTTCTGCAGTTCCTTGGATGCGGTCTTTATTATTCTCTTATCATAGTCCAAGCCTATCTCACCAATGGCAATTGCTGTAGCGATATTCTGTTCAATGAACTGCAAATTTTCGTTGATCTGGGCAGGTCCAAGGTTGGCTAGATTACAGGGGTGCAAACCTAAAGCGGGATAGACACAGGTATGATACCTCTGGAAAATTTCCATTGTTTTTGCATTTGATTCACAGTCCGAGCCTACAGCTACTATGGCAACAATACCGCTTGCCGTAGCTTGTTTAAGCGCCAGGTCAAGGTTTTCTACTTCATCCAAATGGGCATGAGTGTCAATGAGTTTATGCAATCTGTTGTAACCTGCTACCATCTATCTAAGTGCTTTTCTCATTGAGCATGCTTTCGTGGTATTTAAGTCCTATTTTTGTGGGTTTATAGCCGTAAAGGCAGAATCTATTTCCTGCTTCTTTGGTAACTAGTCTCGCTGACAGGAGAGTTCGTAGCATTGCTTCACCAAAATACCCAGACAGATGCAGATGGTGGTCAGGGACTAATTTATTGGTTGTTTTGTATTCCCTGCAAATAGTGTTTAACAGCTTTGCGGGTTCCTCTTCTAAACTTGCGAGAAGAGCCTGCATAGTTTGTGTCTTCCTAATTTCTGCAACGAAATCTTCAAAAGTATTCATATTCGATACTCAGGGCAACAGTCATCATAGCATGTATTGGTCGCTTTGCCTAGTTTATGTGGGGGCCGCCCAACAAGGTAATGGGAGCGATAGAAGTTTGCAGAAAGGATGGTGAATGCTCGTTCCAAACTGTTTAAGCCTGTACTCAAGAAAATCAAGCCTGAGAATATCTTCGCAGAGAAGACATGGCTCATGGCAAGGATAGGCTTTCCCTTTCAGTTTGTATGCCTGGGCTATCTCATTTTCAGAGAACAATCTATAATGCAGGCATACAATATGTTAATAAGCATATTCTCCAATTTCCAGTTACATGGTGTTGCCCTGTAACACAGGACTTCACAAATAGCGTTTTACATCGGCGTCCTGGTTGTAGTTTAAATAGTTCAATACTGCAAGAATGACCAGATGATTATTCTGAAAGGTAACATTCTGGCCAGGGCAATCTTTTATTGTATCTGTTTCTACCTGTTAATAATGTTTGGAGCAGGTGGTGGACAGAAATTCATTTATTTCCAATTTTAAGAAGAATATTATA
>Ga0272441_10002058_pt1 | contig 41684 bp, 50 predicted proteins | sample SSMProp6N_FD_193582 | JGI IMG/M metagenome (GOLD analysis project Ga0272441, IMG submission 193582) | Marine sediment archaeal communities from Little Sippewissett salt marsh, Falmouth, MA, United States - SSM-Prop-6N | ecosystem: Environmental > Aquatic > Marine > Wetlands > Sediment ...
GAAGCTTCAGATATTATTAACCAAATCCCTTTAGATGAAAGGATTATTGTTGAAGCTGGTACTCCTCTAATAAAAGAGTATGGAGCAGAGGGAATCGAAAAGATAAGGTTGTGGTGGGAAAGGAGAGTGGTAGGATTGCCTATGAAGCCCAACAGTGTTGATTTAAATAACCCGCTCCTAGTAAATCCTTTATTGAGAGCTATAATTGAAAAAAAGAAAACCAGACAGGAAAATATTAAAAAGAAGCTTTCTTTTTCTCCATATATCATAGCCGATTTGAAATGTATGGACAGAGGGGCTAGAGAGGTAAACATTGCAGTAAAAGGAGGGGCTAATGCAGCTACGGCTTTGGGTCATGCGCCAAAAGAAACTTTGGATTCTTTTATTGAAAAATGTGAAGCCTGCAAGCTAGATTCAATGATTGATATGATGAATGTTGAATATCCTTTAAAAGTTCTTCGCCAATTGAAAAAATTACCTACGGTTGTAATTTTACATAGAGGAGTAGACGAGGAAGCTTTTAATCCAGAAAAGGAAATTCCTTTTCATGAAATTCAAAGAATAAAAAGCAATTACGACATTTTAATTGCAATTGCTGGAGGGGACACTTTTAGAGAAACGCAAAGAGCAATATTTAATGATGCTGATATTGTAGTAGTTTGGAAATCTTTTTACAGGAGCACTAAAGAAACAGCAAAACTAGCAGAAAGTTTCTTAAGAGAGATAAGGTAATTTTTAAATTTTTAAAAGACTTTATTGGTCTTTTTTTAATTTTGAAGACATTAGGTTTTTAAATCCTTCAAGTATTTCTACAGGTAAAGCAAAGATTACAGTTTTTGAGGGGTCTGGCTGCAACTTGTCAATTGTTTCTAAAGTTCTTAAAGACATTCCTCCAGGGGTGGAGCTTAACATGCCAGCTGCTTTTTGAAGATTTTCTGCAGCTTTTGATTCTCCTTCTGCTTTAATAATAATTGCTCTTTTTTCTCTTTCTGTTTCAGCTTGAGCTGCCATAGCTCTTTTCATTGAGGCTGGAAGTTCAATGTCCTGCATTTTAATAGCGGTAACGTCAATTCCCCAAGGATCTGTTTGCTGGTCAACCACTTTTTTGATTTCTGCAGCTATACTTTCTCTTTCTACTAATAAAGTATCTAGTTCTACTCCGCCTACAATGTCTCTCAGTGCAGCTAGTGCGTATTGAGAGGTAGCATAGGAGTAATTTTCGATTTTTAATACTGCATCTTCTGCATTTTGAACTTTAAAGTAGACTACAGCATTAATGCCAACAGGGACGTTATCTTTTGTGATTGCTTCTTGTCTGGGAATGTCAGCTGTTGTAATTCTCATGTCCACTTTAGTCATTTTTTGAATACCAATAAGTATCCATCTCAACCCCGGATTATATGTGCCGGTGTATTTACCCAAAGTTAGAATTACTCCTCTCTCATACTGGTTAATTATTCTCAAGCCTGTTAGGCCAAAGAATACTATTAAAAATATTATAGGTGCTAAGAAAGCCATAATTTGTTTTTATTTATTATATAATCCGACTTTTAGTTTATTATATCTTTAATGCAGGATTTTTACCATATACTCTTTGTCTTTCCTAAATCCCAGCTTCCTATAGTAATCTCTTACTCCCACGCCAGATATTACGGCAATTCTTTTTTTCTTTAAATCTTTTGTTATTTTTTCAGATTCCTTTACTAGTTTTTTTCCCAAGCCTTTGTGCTGAGGAGATAAATAAGTTTCTCCTAGAGGGGTTTGCTGACCATAAGTGTGAAGCTCCCTAATTATTACACTATTTTTTAGAGATTTTATGAAATGGTTTTTATTTGAGGAGGGGATTCTTAATCTTAAAAAAGCAAATAGTTTTGTTCTTTTTTTATTCTCAAAGCTTAAGAATATTTCTTTTCCATCTGATGCTTTATACTCTTCCTTGAATAAAAACACCTTTTCTTTTTTATCATATCTTTCTTTTACTTCTCTACACCGTATGCATTTACATTTCTCTTTCATTTTCTTTTGAACAATTTCTCTGATATTCGACAGCTTAGAGCCAGCTTCAATTTTAGAAGATGGAATGTCTCTAAACATCCTGGCTAGTCTTACCCAAAAAGGCAATATTTTCTTAATTTTAATCAAAAGATTAATTAGCTCTTTGTCTGAGTATGGTTTGAATTTTCCTTTTTTCCATTCTTTAAAAAGGTCCGATCCCTTGCAAACTAAACAAGGATATATTTTTATCCAATCTGGTTTAAAATTTTGGTTTTTAAATACTTCTTTAAAAGATTTTAAATCTTCTTTTGGGTTAGATCCTGGAAGGTTTGGCATTAGTTGATACATTACTTTAAATCCAGCGTCCTTCAGAAGTTTTGTGGCTGTGATGGTTTCTTTTACTGTATGACCTCTTCTGCACTTTTTAAGGATCTTATTTAAAGTAGTCTGAACTCCTAACTCTACCATAGTTATTCCTAGTTTTCTCATCAGTATTATCTCCCCTTTATTTATTAGATCTGGCCTGGTTTCAATGCTGGTTCCTACTATTCTATGTTTTGTTTTTTCATTAATCTCCTTTTCTTTTTCTAGATTGCTTGTTCTCTTTCTTTGGTTTGCTGCAGCAAATAAATTAGAAAAGAATTGCACCTTATATTTTTTAGGATATGAGGTAAAAGAAGCTCCTATTACTCTAATTTCTATTTTGTCTGTTGGATGACCTTGATTTACTAGGCTTTCTATTCTTTTTTTGACTTGCAAATAAGGGTCAAAATTTAATTTAAAAGCTCTTTCTGCAGCTGGCTCACCTTTTAGATAGCTTTTGGGCATTCCTTTTTCTTCGGGGCAGAAAATACATTTTCCCGGACAGGGATAAGGCTTGGTTAAAACAGAAACAACAGCTACGCCAGACAATGTTCTTACTGGCCTTTTCCTTAATATTTTTTCTATTTCTACTTCTTTTTTAATTCTTCCTTTCTTTAATAAATCGTGATAAGCTTTAAGAAGAAGAATATTAGAAGAACAGGAAGTATTGGAAATCTTAGCCATTTTTCTCTTGACTTTGTCTAGCTCCTTCGCTGTTTTTACCTTCTTTTTAATTAATTCAAAAATTGTATATTTATATATATCCATGAAAAAGAAATATGCAGAATATTTATTAATAAAGGGTCGTCAGGATTATGATAAAATTTCTGAGCAGTTCTCTGAAAGTAGAGCTTTTTTATGGAAGGAATTAGTCTCTTTTGCAAAATATGTTAAGCCGGGGGAAAGGATCTTAGACTTGGGTTGCGGTAACGGAAGGTTATACGATCTGCTAAAGGATAAAAAAATAGAATATGTTGGAGTAGATAGCTCAAAAGAATTGATTAAAATTGCTAAATCTAAACATCTGGAAGGTAATCCTAAGTTTCATGTTGTAGAAGCTTTGAATCTTCCTTTTTCTAATAATTATTTTGACAAAGTCTTCAGCATTGCTGTTTTACATCACATTCCATCTAATGAATTTAGAATGGAATTTTTAAAAGAAATAAGAAGAGTTTTAAAGCCAAAAGGGAAAATAATTCTTACTGTTTGGAATCTTTATAGTAAGAAAGGAGTTTCTTTATCTCTAATAAAGTATACACTTTTGAGGCTTTTTGGGAAGTCAAAACTGGATAAGGGAGATATTTTTTATCCTTGGCGTGACTTTGAAGGAAATATTAAAGCCGAAAGATACTTTCATTGTTTTAAAAAGAGGGAATTGTCTAAGCTGGTTAAGAAAGCTGGATTTTTAGTAGAAGAATTAGATTTTCTTCCAAGAGGAAAAGCAAAAGAAGCTAATATTTATTTGGTAGCTGTAAAGAGTTAGTGGAAAATTAGAGCTTGACAAATTATATATAGAAGTAAAATCAATATACAGAGGGACGGAAGGACAATACGGTTTAATGCTGGAGATGTTGCGTACGCCTAGTTATTGTTCAGCTAGCTTTTGGGCACCAATGGCGTTAGGCCTAATCCCTCTTTTGCAAGTAGTCTTTAACAGAGGCTGCTTGTTTTTATATTTTTGTTAAAATCTGATAGAATACTATAATATGTCTAGATTTAAAATTGCAGTTTCTGGCGGTTCTCAATTTGATTATTGCTGCAGAGACATAATTAAAATAAGCCAAGAAGTTGGTAAGGAAATTGCTGCCAATGATTGTGTTTTAATTACGGGAGCTACTACAGGAGCTCCTTACTTTGCAGCTCAAGGAGCAAAAAAGGCTAAGGGAATTAGCATTGGTTTTTCTCCTGCTGCGTCTGAGAGATCTCATATTAAAAAATACCGTCTTCCTATGGATTATTCAGACGTAATAGTTTATACAGGATTTGGTTATTCTGGAAGAAATTTGTTAATGACTAGAGCAGCTGATGGAGTTATCTTTATTTGCGGTCGCATGGGAACATTGAATGAGTTTACTATTTCCTTTGAAGATCAAAAGCCTTTGGGTGTTTTGGTAGGATCTGGAGGAACCGCAGATCAAATAAAAGGTTTAATTAAAAAACCTCACAGAGTAAAGCTAAGAATAACTTATCAAAGAGAGCCTAAGAAACTAGTAAGAGAATTAATTAAGCTAATAAAACAGTCAAAAGGTCGATAATTCAATCTAATATTTTTATGGAAAAAAAATCAAAGGAAAAATTAATAGGAGAAATAAGTCATTATTTTGATAATATTGGAGTAGCTGTCATTAAGCTTAAAAGCCCTTTGAAAGAAGGAGATAAGATTAGGATTAAGGGAGGAGTAGATACTGATTTTGAGCAGGAAGTTAAATCAATGGAGATGGATCACAAGAAAATAAAAACAGCTAAATCTAAATCGGAAGTGGGATTGAAGATAAAAGAAAAAGCAAGAGAGGGCTATAAGGTTTATAAAGTTTAGTTTTTTATTAAAATGATAGGATTATATGATCTTCCGCTTCAACTTATAATACAGCTTATCTTAGCCTTAGTTTTGGGAGGAATGATAGGCATGGAAAGAGAGATTAAAGGAAAAGAAGCTGGGCTTCAAACATATAGTATTGTCAGTTTGGGGTCTTGCCTTTTTACACTAGTTAGCATTGATTTGTTGGGGAACTACAATGTTGATCCTTCCAGGGTAATTCAAGCAGTGGCTATGGGCATTGGTTTTATTGGAGCTGGAGTAATATTCCAAAGACCGGATAAGATAGAAGGACTGACCACGGCTGCGGGTCTTTGGGCAGCAGCTGGAGTTGGGATGGCAGTAGGATTCGGACTTTATTTCTTAGCTGCTTTTACTTCCTTGCTTCTAGTAATTATTTTTTCTGGAATTGGGTCTTTTGAAAAGGTTTTTATTGAGAAAAAGCTAAAGAAAAAAAGATAAGATTTTCTGGAAAAGAAGACATGAAGGTGGTTGCTGATTTGCATATTCATTCTAAGTATTCTAGAGCCACTTCTCCCCAGATGAATCTGGAAGATTTAGATAAGTGGGCTAAATTCAAAGGTATAGATGTATTAGCTACCGGAGACTTTACTCATCCTGAATGGTTTTCTATTTTGAAAGAGAAATTAGAGTCGGCAGAGCCCGGGCTTTTTAAAATTAAAGACTCAAGAACTAGATTTATTTTGAATGTAGAAATATCTAGCGTTTATAAAAAAGGAGAGAAGGTAAGAAAAATACATAACTTGGTTTTTTCTCCTTCTTTTGAGGCAGCAGAAAAAATAAATGCTCAGCTTGGATGGATAGGGAATTTAAAATCAGATGGCAGGCCTATTTTGGGGTTAGATTCAAAGGAGCTAGCAAAAATAGTCTTTAATATTTCTAAAGATTGTTTTATTGTTCCTTGTCACATTTGGACTCCTTGGTTTTCTTTATTTGGCTCAAAGTCAGGATTTGACTCTATTGAAGAATGTTTTGAGGAATATTCTAAATATATTTTTGCTGTAGAAACAGGCATTTCTTCAGACCCTGCTATGAATTGGAGACTTTCAGAGCTAGATAATATTACCCTTCTCTCAAACAGTGACGCTCATAGTCCTGCTAAAATAGGTAGAGAAGCTAATATTTTTGAACTAGAAGATTTAAGCTACTTTTCAATAAAAGAAGCTATTTTAGATAAAGATCCTAAAAGATTTTTAAGCACCATTGAGTTTTATCCTCAAGAGGGAAGGTATCATTATGACGGACATAGAAAATGTAATATTCGTTTATCTCCAGAGGAAACTAAGAAATATAATAATATTTGTCCGGTTTGCGGAAAGGAATTAACTTTAGGTGTTTTAGGTAGGGTAGAAAAATTAGCAGATCGTCCAAAAGGTTTTAAGCCAGAAGGAGCAATTCCTTTTTATAGCTTGATTCCTTTAATAGAAGTAGTGGCAGAAAGCTTAGGAATGACAACTGCATCGAACGAGGTCTCTAACAACTATTTTAGATTAGTTAAAGAGTTTAGAAATGAATTTAATGTTTTGCTAAATGCTTCTCGTCAAGATATTGAAAAGATTGTTTTTCCTGAGATTGCAGAGGGGATTATAAGAATGAGAGAAGGAAAAGTATTTATTGATCCTGGATACGACGGTGTTTATGGAAAAGTAAGAATTTTTTCTAAAGAGGAGAAAGGAAAAGACTTTAAACAAGAAACTCTTTTTTGATTAAAACACTAAATTTTATATTTTCAAGTTCTTGACAAACTTTAATTAAGAACTAAAAATGAATATTAGCTATGGAAGACAAGAAATTCTATTTAACTAAAGAAGGGCTAAAAGAAATTAAGAAAAAATACAAAGAACTAAAGAAGGTAAGAAGGGATAAATCCAGAGAAGGAATTCCCCAGTTTTTGCAATCAGAAGAAGTAAATCCTGAGTATCTTGTATTACAGGATGATATAAACATGCTAGAGGAGCAAATAGCTGAGTTTAAAAAGATTATGAGAACAGCTAGTATTATCAGGCCTCCTTCTCGTAAAAATAGGAATTCTGTTCACTTGGGAGCTGTTGTTTTAGTTGAAAATAATAAAGGCAAAAATGATGAATTTCAAATTGTAGGACCCTTGGAATCAGATCCTTCTTTGGGAAAGATAAGCAATGAGTCTCCTGTAGGAAGATCTTTGCTAGGCTCTAAAGTTGGAGAAAAAGTTGTTGTCCAAACAGCTGTTAAAACGATCTATAAAATTAAGAAAATAAGGTATAAATAGACTTAAAGGTAACGTTTAGTTATAATGTATTAAACGTTATTTTTTAGTAAATGAGCTTAAAGAAAATTATAATTTTCCTAATTACTTTAGCTATTGGTTTAGCGGTTTTTAGTTTAGCTACTAGCAAAGTAGGAGCTGAGGAAATTATTAAGGCTTTTTCCATATTTCCCAGCTGGGGAATAGTTGTAATTCTGCTACTAACTGTTTTAATTAGCGTGGTAGGAACCTGGAGATTGAAATTTATATTGGAAGTTCAAGGGAATAAGCTTCCTTTTTTAAAACTTTTTGAGGTATGGATAGCAGGATTTGCTATTTCTTATTTAACTCCAATAGCTATTTTAGGAGGAGAGGTTTTCATGATATATGCTTTAAGAAGATCTTATCCTATTTCTTGGGAAAAAAGCGCTTCAGCTGTTTTTATTCATAAAGTTTTAGATGCTACAATATTCTTTCCTTTTTTGATCCTGGGAATATTTACGTTCCCTGTTTTGTCTGGGTTTTTCCCGAAAGGAGGAATAATAATAGTAGGTGGTGTTGTAGCTGGGATTCTGATTACCCTTTTGGCAGTTTTTTACATTAAAAGCTTTAGAGAAGAAAGCACTCTAGATTGGTTTTTAAAGATATTTAGGATGAATAGGAAAAAACTAGAAGAAAGAGGTGAAGGAGGAAGACTAGTTCTTTTAGCTGAAAAAGAGATTGTAAGCTTTTTCGGTGTCAGAAAAAAGGAAATGTGGCAAGGAATAGGACTTTCCTTGCTAAAGTATATTTTGATTATAGCTAGAATTTTCCTTTTAATTTTCTTTCTTAAAGGAAGTTTCCATGTGCTAGAGTCTATTGCAGCATATGGGTTTTTCAATTTAGCTATTTTAGTTCCAGTTCCTGCTATGCTGGGAAGTTTGGAGGTAGCTGAAGGATTAGTTTTTGAAGGAATGAGCTTTGGAGCTAATGTAGGATTGGCCTTTTCCTTAGTTCTAAGATCAATGGATACCTTATTTTGTATTATAGGATTAGTTCTTTTAGTAAAAGTAGGGATAAGATTAATTAAGATTAGATTTTTGGAGATTGTTGACACTTTTTCTAAATAAATCCTGTTTATGAAGTTTGGTTTAAAGAATAACGCTAATGTTTTGGCTCTGACCAGGAAAATAGGATATGTGATTAGAGGGAAGAAGAAAGAAGAGTTAGATTGCGTTAGGTATCTTAGCAGCCAAAGCTATCCTAGGTTTCATTTATATATAAAGGAAGACGGAGACAATCTCCGTTTTAATTTACATTTAGATCAAAAGAAACCTTCCTATAAAGGTAGCTCAGCTCATAGCGGTGAATACGAGGGAGATTTAATTGAAAAAGAAAAAGAAAGGATTTTGAAAATAATTACTTGACACAGTATATTATCTTTTGTTAAATTAACTTAATGATAAAGGTCGTCCGCTAGGAGACCTTTTTTAAGAAAATTATGGATATTAAAAGCTTTACATCAGCTATTTCCCAGATTGCTGAAGAAAAAGGGATACCCAAAGAAAAGGTAGTTGAAATTATTGAGCAGGCAATAGCTGCAGCCTATAAAAAAGATTACGGGGAAAAAGGACAAAAAATGGAAGCAAAGCTAGATACCAAAACTGGCGAGGTTAAATTTTGGCAGGTAAAGTTGGTTTTGGACGAGAGCATGATTTTATCAGAAGAAGAAATAGAAGAATTAAAGAGCAAAAAAGAAAAAACAATAAGTGATGACAAGCCTCAAAAAGTTAAGTTTAATCCAGAGCGCCATATTTTAATAGAAGAGGCAAAGAAAATAGATCCAAAGATAAAGCCAGGGGAAGAATTAAAGACGAAGCTAGAATCTCATAAAGATTATGGTAGAATTGCAGCTCAAACTGCAAAGCAAGTCATTTTGCAGAGGATAAAAGAAGCTGAAAGGGAGACCATTTTCGATGAGTTTAAAGAGAAAGAAGGAGAAATAGTTTCTGGAGTAGTTCAAAGAATGGAAGGGAGAAAAGTTTATTTGGATCTTGGCAAGAGCTTAGGGGTTCTACCCCCCGAAGAACAAACACCGGGAGAGTTTTACAGGATGGGGCAAAGAGTAAAAGTTTATGTATTGAAAGTAGAACAAACATCAAAAGGACCTTTGATTTTCCTATCAAGAGCTTATCCAAAATTTATATCTAAACTCTTTGAATTAGAAGTTCCAGAGATAACATCAGGGCAGGTAGTAATTAAATCTATTGCTAGGGAGGCGGGCTCTAGGTCTAAGATTGCAGTAGAAGCCGGAGAGGAAGAAATAGATCCTATAGGTTCTGTTGTTGGCCAAAGAGGAACTAGAGTAATGGCTGTAATTAATGAGCTGGGGGGAGAAAAGATAGATGTTGTTGAGTGGTCAGAAAATCCAGAGGAGCTAATTGCCAACTCTCTAGCTCCAGCTAAGGTTTTAGAAGTTAAAATTGGCCCCAAAAATACAGCCGAAGCAATAGTAGCTGACGATCAGTTATCTTTAGCGATTGGTAAGAACGGCCAGAATGTTAGATTGGCCGCAAAGCTTACTGGTTGGAAAATAGATGTTAAAAGTGAAAGTAATATTGAAGAAGAAACTGGTGAAGAAGAGACTAAAGAAGATAAAGCTATTGAAAAAAAGCCAAAAGAAAAAGAGAATAAAAAAGAAGAAAAAGAGAATAAATAATAATTAATAATTAAAATATGAATCTTTTCAAAGACATACCTTCAGGAGATAATCCTCCAGAAAAAATAAATGTCATTATAGAAAACACCAAAGGAGAAAAGAATAAGTTTGAATATGACGAGGAAGGGTTTTTCAAGCTAGACAGAACTTGTTATTCCCCTTTTGCTTTGCCTTTTGAATATGGTTTTATTCCTCAAACAAAATCAGGAGACGGAGATTCTTTAGATATTATTCTTTTGGTAACTCACTCTACTTTTCCGGGATGCTTAGTAAAAGCTAGACCTATAGGAATTCTTCAAATGGAAGACGAGGCAGGACAAGATAATAAGATCATTGCAGTTCCAGATGATAAAGTTGATCCTAGGTTTAAAGAAATAAGAGACATTAAAGACGTTAGACAGCATTTAAAAGACGAAATAGTGGTTTACTTTTTAGATTACAAAAAACTAGAAAAGGAAAAGTTTGAACATGTTAAGGTCAGAGGATGGAAAGGTGTTGAGGAAGCAAAGAAAGCGATTCAAAAAGCAGTTGATAATTACAAAGAATAAATAAAATTATTATATTATTATTGCAAATAGCCTAAATTATAGGCTTTTGCGCGTTTTTATGAAAAGCTCAATTAAAAAATTGCCGCATTCAGTGGTAGAAATCACAATAGAGGTTTCCAAAGAAGAATTTGATAAGTATTATCAAGAATCTTTGTTGTTGCTATCTAAGAATTTAGAAATAAAGGGATTTAGAAAAGGAAACGTTCCTTTGGAAATAGCAAAAAAGAATATTAATCCTACAGATGTTTTGAATGAAGCAACCCAAAATGCAGTAAAGGAAAGTTATTTAAAGGTTGTTAAAGAAGAAGAACTTAATGTTATCGATAAAGCAGAGATAGAGATATTAAAGATAGCCTTGGATGATTCTTTTTCTTTTAAAGCTAAGGTTTCTGTTTTGCCCGAAATCGAGCTTTCTGATTATAAGAAAATATCTTCTTCTTTGAAAAAGAAAGAGGTTTCAGTAGAAGAAAAAGAAATAGAAGATGCTTTAAACTGGCTTTCAAAATATAGATCAAAATTCACTGCTTTAAATAGAGAAGCTAGAAAAGGAGATTTTGTTGAGATTGAATACTCTTCACCTTCAATTGAAGGAGGTGCTAAAAAAGAAGACTCTTTTGTTCTGGACAAGGGTAATTTTGTTCCTGGATTTGAAGATAAAATAAAAGGAATGAAGGGAGGAGAGGAAAAAGAATTTTCTTTATTAATACCCAAAGACTATTTTATAAAAGAACTGGCTGGAAAAGATGTAAACTTCAAAGCTAAATTAAAGTCTGTTTTAAAAATGGAAAAACCTGAAATTAATGATGAATTTGCTAAAAGTTTGGGCAAGTTTGATAATCTAGATTCTTTAAGGAAAAATATTAGAGAAGGATTAATTATAGAAAAGGAATCTAAAGAAAAACAAAGACACAGAGGGGAAATATTGGAAAAAATACAAGAAAAAATAGAATGGGATCTTCCTAAAGGGCTAGTTGAGGCTGAAAAGCAGAGGATTTTCGAAAGTTTTAAAAATAGTTTTTCTGGCCAAATGTCTTTTCAGGATTATTTGAAGAAGGTGAAGAAAACAGAACAAGAAATTAAAGAGTCTTTTGATAAAAACGCACAGAATAATATAAAGAGCTTTATTATTCTAAGAGAAATAGCTAAAAAAGAGAATTTAAAAGTAGAGGAAAAAGAAATAGAAGAGGAAGTTAATAAAATTATTGGACAGTATCCTGATAAAGATTCCGTGGAAAAGAATCTTGATTTAGATAAAATCAAGCAGTATACTAAAGAAAGAATCATCAGCGAGAAGGCTTTTAATCTATTAGAAGATTGTTCTAAAAAGTAATTATGCCAATAATTCCCACAGTAGTGGAAAAATCTCAATACGGAGAAAGATCATATGATATATACTCAAGATTGTTAAAAGAAAGAATAATTCTTTTAACTGGCCCCATTAATGACGTCTCGGCAAATTTAGTTATTGCCCAGTTGCTTTTTTTAGCTTCGAAAGATCCTAAAAAAGACATTTCCCTATATATTAATAGCCCAGGAGGAGTAGTTACATCTGCTTTGGCAATTTATGATACCATGCAATATGTTAAGTGCGATGTTTCTACCATATGCTTGGGTCAAGCAGCTTCAGGAGGAGCTATTTTATTAGCAGCAGGCACTAAAGGAAAAAGATATGCTCTTCCTAATTCTGAGATATTACTACATCAGGTAATGGGGAAAGCTTCAGGACAAGCAGTTGATGTTGAAATTTGGTCAAAACATATTGTTAGAATAAAAGAAAAGCTAAGTGACATATTATCAAAACATACCAATCAACCATTAAAGAAGATTGAAAGAGACACAGACAGAGATTTCTTTCTTTCTGCCCAAGAAGCTAAGAAATATGGTATAATTGATGAAGTAATAAAGACAAAGGTCTAATTTTAAAATATTATAAAGTTATGTCTAAAAAGTATTTGCCCCTAGTATTTTTTGCAAGCCTGGTATTGCTTGCAGCAGGAGTATTTGCTGGTAAATATATTATAGAGCAGAACATTCCTCCTTGCGATATTCCAGAATGTCCAAAAGAAGAGATAGAGAAAAAAGTAATATTTTCTCCAGAAGACTCTTCAGGGTTGTTAAACGAGGTTAATTTTGCAGGAATAGTTGTTGATGTTTCAGGAAGAGATATTACTTTGGCTGAAGGCAAAGAGAGAATGACATTTAATATTGGCGAAGATATTCCCATTAAAACTTATATAGATTGTTCTGAAGAGGATTTAGGTAACTGCGGTTTGTCATTAATGGATTTTGAAGAAATGGAAGAAATGGATTGGGCTAGGGTTAGTTTTAAGTATGGACCAGAAGGATTAAAGATGTTCGATCTATTAATTTTTCCTCAGGGAGCTTCTGTCCTTGAGTAGCTTTTAAAAGTTTATGAAAAAGATATCTATAGCTATTTTAGTTACCACTTTATTTTTTGTTTATCTAGCACCTCTCAATGTGACTGGGGATAATATTCCTCCTCCGGAGGGTCCTCAATGTTATGATGATGATGACTGCGGTGTCATGTGGTGCAACGAAGAAGACGGTTGTCATTTTGACGGTGTTCATTTTTGCCATATTCTTCACTGTGGTGGATCACACTGTACAAATCTACGTTGTGTCCCTTGGCAGACTTTTGAATATTCTAATTGTAGATGCGATACGGTTCATTGTTTCGCTGAATGTACTGGAATGCTTCAGAATGAGTGTGGCGCAAGTTACTATTATTGCGATGGAGATATTAGCTGTTTTGAGCATTCTGAATGCAATGTAGAATCTTGTACTTGTTATGGCGGGGGCGGAGGTGGTCTTCCTGAATGCGTAGATTGTTCGTTGTTAAGTGGTTGCCAAGGCACATTTTTAAAAGATTTTGAGTGTGATACTTTCCAGAACCCTGAAAATCCTGAATATTTAGGGTGTCAGGAAATTTCTTCTATAAATTGTTCCTTGCCTGAAAATTATGATGCAGACGAATATGATTGTAATTGCGATTGTGGTTGCTATGATATATGGGAAAGTAGAGAAACAGGTGAGTGTGGAGGCAATGATATTTGCCTTGACGGAAGAGATAATGATTGTGACGAGCTTGCAGACATTGAAGAAGAGGATTGTAGTATTGCACCAACAGCTTTAATTAGCTGTGATTCTTCTGGGTGTGGAACCCCTTCTTGCATAGGATATACTGACTGCTTGGTTAGTCTTGAAAATTTAAGTACTGATCCGGATATTCCTGACTATAGAGAGGCTCTTATTTTTGAATGGGATATTGTTGAAACGCCGGCCAGCCCCGACTATACTTGCTATGAACCAGAAAGTGAGCCAGCTAATTTCTGTGACTTTATTCCGGCTAATTATTTACCTGTTCCTTCTCCTGGCACTAGAGATTTTTATAACATAGAATTAAGGGCGATAGATTTATCAGGAAAGTCTTCAGTTGATAGTATTCAATATGAGCATAGAGCAGGGGCTCTAGCCGAGTTTGAATGTTCTGAAGATGGCACTAACTGGTCTATTCAATGCGAAGGTTTAGGGATTGTCAGAGGGGGGCTTGTTTATTTGAAAGATGATTTGGAGCCTTATTATTATGTTCACTCTATTCCTTCTTACGGAGCTTCTGGTATTACTTCTAGAGTCTGGTCTATAAACGGTGAAGTTTTTGATAATGCAAATAACTCTGAGGTTTCTGTTCCCATAACTAATTTTAACAGTGTTATTACATTAGAAATTACAGATAGCAATAACAGAACAGATGAGATTGGGCATCTAGTGCCTATGGTTTTGAACCCTCCCAGATGGAGGGAGGTGAATCCGGGGAGACAAATCCCAGATTAGTAAATTATTATTTAATTTCTATCTTAAAAGACCTATAATATATAGGTCTTTGACTTTTTTTTGAAAATCCTATATATTTAACTATACTTAATTAGAAATAGTTTTAATTTTTGGTGTTTTAAACTTTAGCTAAAATGTTAAACTACCAATTTTTAAATAGAAAATATGAATCAATTTATACCCCTTTGGGTGGCTATAATATCGTTAGCTGTGGGGTCTGTTTTGGGTTATTTAGCACGTCAGTCTATTGCCAGAAAAGCAATAGGTTCTATAGAAGAAAAACTTCATCACAAGATCTCTCAGGCTAAGGCTGAAAGTGAGAAAATTCTAAGTGAAGCTAAAAAGAAGGCTTCGTCTCTGATAAACAAAGCCCAAGAAGAAGAGGCTCAAAAACGTCAAGAGCTATTAAAAAACCAGCAACTCTTGTTAAAGAGAGAAGATCTTTTGAATAGGAAAAGTTCTGATTTGGAAGAAAAAGAGGAAGATTTTCAGCAAAGAGTGAATAAGTTAAAAAAAGTAAAGAATAGCCTGGAATCTATGAGAGAAGAGTCTGTTAAAAAGCTGGAGAAAATATCTGGATTCACTAAGCAAAGAGCAAAAAATGAGTTAATGGCGAATATAGAGAGAGACCATCAAAAAGAGATATTAGAAACAATGAGGAAACTGGAGAGGGAAAAGGAAGAGAAGTTTGAAGAAAAAGCTAAAGAAATGTTAGCTTCGGCAATTCAAAGACTAGCCGTGTCTCAAGCTCAAGAGCTAACTACTACTACTGTTTCCTTGCCTAATGAAGAAATTAAAGGAAGAATTATTGGAAAGGAAGGTCGTAATATTCAAGCTTTTGAAAAGTTAACAGGGACAGAACTGGTTATAGATGAAGCTCCGGAAACTGTAATTGTTTCCAGCTTCGATCCTATCAGAAGGCAGGTTGCTAGAGTCGCTTTGGAAAAGTTGATTGCAGACGGAAGAATACAGCCAGCTAGAATAGAGGAAGTTGTTCAAAGAACTAAGGAAGAATTAGCAGAGCAAATTAAAAAAGCAGGAGAAAAAGCTGTTTATGATGTGGGTATTGTAGGGTTGGATCCTAAAATAATTCAGCTATTAGGAAGGCTTCATTTCAGACAAAGTTACGGCCAAAGCGTTTTGCTTCATTCAATTGAAGTAGCTCATTTAGCTGGTCTTTTAGCTTCGGAATTAGGAGTTGATCCTCAAATAGCAAAAAAAGCTGGTTTATTGCACGATATTGGAAAGGCAGTAGACCATCAAATAGAAGGATCTCATGTTGAAATCGGAATTAAGATTTTAGAGAAGTTTGGAGTAGAAGAGGAAGTAATTAGAGCAATGAAGTCTCACCACGAAGAATATCCTTATGAGAGCTTGGAGGCTATAATAGTTCAAACAGCAGATGCTATTTCTGGCAGTAGGCCAGGAGCTAGAAAAGATACTTTAGAGAACTACATTAAGAGATTGGAATCTTTAGAAAGAATTGCTAATTCTTTCCAAAGCGTGGACAAGAGTTACGCTATTCAAGCTGGGAGAGAGATAAGAGTTTTCGTTAAGCCTTCAGAAATAGATGACTTGGGCGCTAAAAAGCTAGCTAGAGAAATAGCAGAAAGAATTCAGTCAGACCTTAAGTATCCAGGAGAAATTAAAGTCACTCTCATTAGAGAATCAAGAGTAATTGAATACGCTAGATAGAAATGCTATAGTTAATTAAAGGTCGGAATTAAACTTTAATTTAAAGAAAAATGACAAAACAAGATTTAGTTGAAGCTTTAGCTAAAAAAGAAAAAATCTCAAAAACTCAAGCTAGCGGATGTTTGAATACTCTTTTAGATGAAATTACCTCTTCTTTGAAGAAAGGAAAAGACGTTGTTCTAACCGGGTTCGGTACTTTTAAGGTGTCAAAAAGAAAAGCTAGAACAGGTAGAAATCCTCAGACTGGAGAAACAATAAAAATTCCGGCAAGAAAAGTTCCTACATTTAAGTCAGGAAAAGGATTAAAAGATGCTGTAAAGTAATAGCTTTTAAAACATTCTACTTAAAAACCACTCTTTTAAAAGTGGTTTTTTGTTTAAGTATCTTTATGACTCTGCTCGAACTCATTTTATCAAAAATTTCTGATTTTGGAAAGTGCCGCACCGCAGGCACGGCACACTTTCGCCGGCGGCTGCGGTGAGGAAAAGGGGTTTGGGGAAAAGGAATCGACGCAGCTGCCTAAAATCCGCCAAAGGCGGACTGCAAACTGAATAAAATTAAGAAAACAGCTCTTAATTCTTTTCTATTATAGCGTTAAATGGACAGGCTTCTTTACATTTGCCGCAATCTCGACATTTGTTTTTATCTATTTTTGCTTTTCCGTCTTTTTCAATTTTAATCGCCCCGTGAGGACAAAACTTAAGACAAGCTCCACATCCGGCGCACTTTGATTTATCAACTTCAAATTTACTCATTTTATTAACATTATTTTACAAATAAAAAACAATGGCAATGTCCGTCTTTTTTAATTTCTTCTTTGTGACAAACACAAGGACAGACAATTTTTTCATTTTCTTTTAGACTCTTTTTAATGCGACGGCAAGGGCAGTATCTCTTACCGTATTTTCTTTTTCTTTCCAATAATGATTCGATTAAAAAATTAACTACTTTTTGGTCTGGATTTAGACGAAAGCCATTATCTTTCGCGTAATCTTTATATTGTTTAAGCAATTGCTCAAATTCTTTTTTCGCGGGCATATTAAAAGATTATTGGTATTAATAAATTCTTCTTTTGCCAAATCCAAAACCTTTGTTCCTACCCCTGCCTTTACCTAAACCCGGACCGCCAAATTGATGTTCTCTTAAATTCGGATTTTCAGAATTTGGTCGAATGGCTTCTTGCGGGCAAACATCTAAACACTTACCGCATTTGATGCATTTGTTTTGGTCAATAATTGCTTTACCATTTTTCATGGAAATGGCTCCTTGCGGACAAGCATTAACACAGACTCCGCAACCTATACATTTATTTTTATTTATCCATGGCATAAGTTTATTTAAAATTTTTACTTATTTTCTCAATAGTTCCTTCCACGACCTTTTTTTCTTTATTGTAGTGTTTAATCATTCTTTCCAGGAAATCTTCTTTCTCTTTTTGGGTTTTAAAATTCTCCAAATCCTTTTTGACCTTTTTCACATTTTCTTTTATTTCCAAAGGTATCCTTTCGCTATCATGCCTTACCGCTTCTTGAGAACAAACATCGTGGCACTTCCCGCATCTTATACATTTTCCCATATCAATCACCGCTCTTTCTTCTTTCATAGAAATAGCGCCAACCGGACATTCTTGAACGCAAATTCCGCAACCGATACATTTATTTTTATTTATCCAAGGCATAAAATTATTTTATTGTTTGATTATTTCTGTTTTAATTATTTTTGGTTCTTCCAATGACTTTATAGTAAATTTTACCCTTCTTCGCATACCTATTTCTGGCACGAATTCAGACAAAAAATCGCCAAAATTTTTATTTTCACCCTCACAGCCAACATGATTGTATTTTTTATTACCAATTTCCTCTATTCTATTAAACAAATAGCCTTCAAATGTTTTTTCCATACACACTTTATTGTTTAATAAACGGACATTGTTCTTTTTTTGCTTTTCCGTCTAAAACTGCTCTAATGAACTCGTTGCAAGATTTAAAACCGCATTTTCCGCAATTAAGGCCGGGAACTAAATTTTTTAATTCTTTTCCTGCCAAAGCTCTTTGGTGCTCTTCTTTCTCATCTATTATTCTATTCCCGTAACAATAACCGCATAGCGCCGAAGGCATAGAATGTTTCAGCGTCAAATTTTCGTTTTTAATAACGGGAGATTCTTTTATGAATTCTGCTATATCAATAGCGCCTTCTCCGGTAAGCCCGTTGACCTCCGATATTTTCGCTTTAGGATTGACCTTTAAAACTTTTGCTCTAAAAATTTCTCTTTCTGCCTGAGAAATCAAATCGCCCTTGCTAATAGCTACTATATCTGCTTCAGTTAAAATCGGTCCGTAGCGAGAAGGATCTCCGGAAGTAATATCTAAAACATTAACCCCTAATCCTTCTTTAACATAAGGAGAACAGCGAAGACACAAACCCGCGGTTTCCAAAATAATAATGTCTTTATCTTGGTTTTCTTTAATTATTTTCGGTATCTCAAGGGCGGTGTAATGATCGGGACAAAGCTCTCCGGATAATTTTTTAACGGCTGGGATTTTGTGCTCTTGGGTAATGCGTTCGTTATCCAATGTTTGCAAGCAATCAAATTTAGCAAAAAATAGCTTGGAATCGTTTTTCAATTCTTGAATTATATATTTAATTATGCTTGTTTTGCCGGAGCCGGGCGTTCCCGCAAAAATTATAAATTTCATATTTGTATTTTATTTTTAGATTTAATTGGTTCGCAATATATCTCCACGTTTTTAATCTCTTCGCCTTTCCTTATTTTTTCTCTTATATCCAATCCGTAATTTTCTATCCAGTTAAGGTAATGGGCGATGCCTTTTTCTTTTAAAGAGGTATTCAAAATTTTAACGACGCCACCATTTTTTATAATAATTCTTTTATCGGCGCTTAATGCTAAAGATGGGTCATGCGTAACGATTAAAATAATTTTACCTTCCTCCACTAAAATTTTGATAGCTTCCTCTTTTCTAATGCCTGCATTTTCTATTTCGTCAATCAAAATAATAGGGGAAATACTGATATTGGCCACATCGGAAACCATTAAAGCTCTGCTTTGGCCACCGGACAAATTAAGCAAATTCATTTTAGGAGAAATTGTTTCCCCCGTAATTTTATTGGTCTCATCTATTACTTCTTTAATCAATCCTTTCTTCGATTTCTTCCCGCGAGATTCCAAATGTAGTTGTAAAAAATCTCCGACAGACATATCCGTAAAAAAATTCATACTTTGAGCTAAAGAAGCAATTAATTTTCTTTTGGGGTTAAATCTCAATTCTTTATCTGGAACCTCATCATTAACCAGAATCTTTCTTTTGCTTTTGGTGTCTTTTTGGGCCAGTCTTTCAAGGTCATAAAGAAGCTGGCTTTTGCCTGCTCCTGTGTGTCCTACGATAGCAACCACTTGTCCCTTTTTTATATCAATTTTTTCGAACCTTTCATTTTCGCCAAACTTGTTTATCCCCGGTAAAATTGTAATTTTATTAATTTCCTCTCTCATAAATCAATTTTGAGTTTCTTCTTTAATAACTGATTTTATAGCTTCTTCAATAACTTGTTTAGCCTGAACGCCCCTGAATCTTTGTGCTGTTTTCCCATTTTTAAACAAAATCAAAGCTGGAATTGCATCTATTGAAAAAGTGGCGGAAATTAAGGGATTCTTATCAACGTCAAGCTTGCCTATTCTTATTTGTTCGCCAAATTCTTCGGCGATTTCTTGAAGAATCGGAGCTATCATTTGGCAAGGCATACACCATTCCGCCCAAAAATCAACCAAAATCGGCTTCTGGCTTTTTAAAACTTCTTCTGAAAAGTTCTGGTCAGTTAGAATTAAATCCGACATAAAATTATTTGTTTTTAATTATTTCTTTTAGTAAGAATTCAATGGTTTTTCTTCTTTTGAAATTAATGGATTTTAAACAAGAAGATAAATTATTCTTAAAATGCGCTTCAATAGCTTTTTTCAAACCGGCGTTTATCGCATAAAATTGTTCCGTTATTTTACGGCAATCTTCTTGTTTTTCTATAAGATTAATTAAACCGTCTATTTGTCCTTTAACAATATTTAAACGTTGGATTGTTGTATTTTTTCTCATATATATTTATTTTTAATTTGTATATAGGTATATGCTATACCCCCATAGGGTATTTGTCAAGCCGTATATGTTTTCTTAATTTTATTCAGTTTGCAGTTCGCCTTTATCAGACCACGAGGCGCGCTTTCGCGCGCCGAGCGGAAAGGAAAATGAAGCGGAAAATCAATGGGCGGCGCTTTGCGCCGCTCACGAAAAAGTCGGTAAAATTCCAGAAAGTCAAATAGTGGAGCGGGATACGGGAGTCGAACCCGTCTTTTCACCTTGGAAGAGTGATGTTGAACCGCTCAACTAATCCCGCGATTCGGGGCACTGAGATTCGAACTCAGACTAAATCCTCCCAAAGGACTCGTGCTGCCGTTACACTATGCCCCGCTTTTCTCAATTATTCTACTATATCCTCTTTTATTTATCAAGGATTCTTTATTTGGTTTAAATTTGTGATATAATTAAAGGTGATGTCTGATAAAAAAGTCCTGGAAAAGGTAAATATTATTAAAGAATGTCGAAAATTAGGCCTTCCTCTTTTCGAATGTCCCCATTTTATTTTTTCTATGATGGGAATTTTAATAATACTTACTTCCAGCGCAATTTATTTTACGGGGTTTAAATACACAGAAGACCCTTTATTAATAACTTTGACCGTGTTGATCGTATCTGCTGTTTTGTTTACGATGTCTTTTATCATCACCCAGGGATTTGAGAAATTAGCCGAAGCTTCAAGAATGAAATTAGAGTTTCTAACAATTATTTCTCATCAAATGAGAGCTCCTTTTTCTAATTTAAGATGGGTAATTGAATTAATGAAATCAGGAGGTGCGGGTAAAATAGATAAAAAAAATGAGGAGTATCTGGACATTTTAAAAGAAAATAGCCAAAGAATGGAACAATTGATTGAAAGATTAATAATGGTTTCGAAAATTGAGCAGAATATGATGCCATTAAAAAAGAAAAAAGCTTCTTTTGAGAAAATTATTGAAAAGTCTATTCTAGAGTTTAAGGCTTTTGCTGCAGCTTCTAATGTTAAGGTTTCTTTTGAAAAGGAAGATAATTTTCCAGAGATTTTAATTGATCCCGGGCAAACGAGGGAAGCTGTAGATAATTTACTAGACAATGCTATAAAGTATTCGAAAAAATCAGGAAAAGTAAAGATTAAAATATATACTAAAAATAAAAAGGCCTATTTTGAAATTAAAGATGATGGAGCTGGGATTCCAAAAAGTGATCAAAAGTATGTATTTAAAAAATTCTTTCGCTCTGAAAATGCTTTGAAAAATCAAACTGATGGATCGGGCTTAGGTTTGTTTATTGTTAAATCTATTATTGAGAACCATGGAGGAAAGATAACTTTTGAGTCAGAGGAAGGGAAAGGCACCACTTTCATTTTTAGTTTGCCTATTAAAAAGTAACCATTTTAGGTCGGTGGTTGTTAAGATTTTAAGTAAAAATATGAAAACAATTTTATTTGTAGAGGATGAGGCAGCACTTCATAAGACTTTAGGACAAGTTTTAAGGGATAAGGGCTATAATTTAATATCAGCTTTAGATGGAAAGATAGGTTTAGAATTAGCCAAAGGAGAAAAAAGACCTGATCTGATTCTGCTTGATCTTATTCTGCCTAAAGTAAACGGTTTCGAAGTATTAAGGAAGCTTAAAGAGGATCCGGAAACTAAAGACATACCAGTGATTGTTTTAACTAATTTGGAAAGTACTGGGGACATCGAAAAAGCCCTAGAGCTTGGAGCCACTACTTATTTAGTTAAGGCTAGTTATGGTTTGGAAGAATTAGTTGAGAAGGTTAGAAAAACTTTAAAGTAGTTTAGAAAAATATTTTCTAGAAAATTAATATGAGAGTTGAGCCTCAACAACTAAAATCGTTTTTATTGGATACGGGATTGGTAAATGAAAAACAGTTTGATAAAGCTCTTAAAAAAGCTAATAAAACCAACAAAAAAGTTGAGGATATTTTAATTTCGGAAAACTATATTTCCCAGGAAGAATTAATAAAACTTAAAGCCTATATTCTAGGAATACCTTTTGTTAATTTAGAGAAATACAAAATTTCTTCAGAAGTTTTAAAAATTATACCAGAACCCATTGCCAGATCTCACAATATAATTTCTTTTAGGAAAAAAGGCAATAATCTTGAAGTAGCAATGCTAGATCCGGAAGATTTGGAAACGATTGAGTTTATTAGAAAAAAAGCTAATTTAAAAATACTTCCTAGGCTAACTACCCCAGATGGTATAAAAAACGCTTTAAAGCAGTATCAAAAGACACTAGAAGCTGAATTTGGGGACATTATTAAAAAGGAAGCTAGCGGGATCAAAGCTATTAAAAATGAGGAAAAAATAGAAGATGAAAAGGAGCTTAAAAAAGTAGCTGAAGAGCTTCCTCTAATTAAAATAGTAGATACTTTAATTCATCATGCCATACTGCAAAGAGCTTCAGATATTCATATTGAGCCCCAAGAAAAGGAAATAATAGTTAGATATAGAATAGACGGTATTTTGAGAGACGCTATGGTTCTTCCTAAAAACATTAGCTCTGGGATTGTAGCCAGGGTTAAAGTTCTTTCTAATTTAAAGCTAGACGAGCACCGCTTGCCCCAGGATGGCCGTTTTAAAGTAGAAACAGAAGATTATAAGTATTCAATTAGAGTTTCTGTTTTGCCTGTTTTGAATGGAGAAAAAGTAGTGATGCGTTTACTTTCTGAAACTTCAAAAGCCTATACTTTGGAGGCTTTAGGTTTCAGGGGGCAGTCTTTAGAAATAGTTCAAGATAGCTTGAGAAAGCCAGTAGGGATGATATTGGTAACAGGCCCTACAGGATCTGGTAAAACAACTACTCTTTATGCGATACTAGATATACTGAATAGTCCCGGAGTTAATATTTCTACGATCGAAGATCCTATTGAGTATAGAATGCCTAGAATTAATCAGACCCAGGTTAATAGCAAGATCGGTCTTACTTTCGCTTCAGGTTTAAGGTCGTTGGTAAGACAAGATCCAGATGTATTAATGGTAGGAGAGATAAGAGACTTGGAAACAGTTAGTTTAGCAATCAACGCTGCCCTTACTGGACATTTGGTTTTATCTACCTTGCATACTACAAACGCAGCTGGTGCTATTCCTAGATTAATAGATATGAAGGCCGAACCCTTTTTAATCTCTTCTACGTTAAATGTAGTTGTTGCTCAAAGGTTAGTAAGAAAATTGTGCGAGGAAAAAGAAAAATATAAATTGAAAAAAGATCAGCTGGATAATTTAGGAAAATATTGTGATTTAGATAGAATTTTGGATGCCTTGAAAAAAGAGGGCTTAGCTAAAAAATCAGATACCATCTTAGATATAGAATTTTACAGGCCTAAGAAATCTAAAGATCCTTCTGAAAGCTATTCTGGAAGAATTGGCATATATGAAGTATTACAAATTACAGAGTCGATTAAGGAATTAATTAATAAAGAAGCAGATTCGGATGAAATACAAGAAAGGGCTAGAAAAGAAGGAATGAGGACTATGGTGGAGGACGGCTTTATTAAAGCAGCTCAGGGGATTACTTCGATTGAGGAAATTCTTAGAGTAATTATGGAATAATGCCTAGATATTTTTATGTTTCTACATCAAAAGAAGGAGAAACGAGAAAAGGAACGCTAGAGGCAGAAAATGAAAAGGAGTTAGCTAAAGCTCTCCGTAATAAAGGAGAATTGTTAATATCGGCTAGCTTAGAAAAGTCGAAAAAGAAGCTTAACTTTTCTATCGGAGGAGTTTCTTTAAAAGAGAAGCTTTTTTTTACTAGAAATTTAGCCCTAATGATAAGGGCTGGGATATCTTTGCCTAAAGCTTTAGGAATTATTTCCTTGCAAGCTGAAAGCCCAAAATTCAAGGATATACTTATTGAAATTAAAGAAAGGATAACTAAAGGGAAAAAGCTGTCAGAGTCTTTAAAAGAATATCCTAGCACTTTCTCTGATCTTTTTTGTAATATGATAGAAACAGGAGAGGAAACAGGTAACCTGGAAGAGGTTTTAAAAGACCTTACCAAGCAAATGGAAAAAACCTATGAGTTAAAGTCAAAAGTTAAAAGTGCTATGATGTATCCTGCTGTAATTTTGGTTGCTATGACAGGCATTGGAATCTTAATGTTAGTTATGGTGGTCCCTCAATTATCCCAAACCTTCGAAGACTTAGGAATAGAACTTCCCCTTACTACTCGAATTATCCTTCTTTTGGCAGATATTGTGGTTATTTATTGGTATTTGTTCTTGGTTTTATTTGCTGTTTTAGCTTTGGTTTTTAGAAAAGTAATTAAATCCAGAGGAAAGAGTAAATTGATTGATAAAGTTCTTTTAAAGGTGCCTGTTGTTTCAGCCATTATTAAAAAGACTAACATTGCTTATACAGCAAGAACTTTGTCTGCTCTTATTAATTCTGGAGTGCCCATTGTTAGATCTTTGGAAATTATATCTGGGTCTTTGAGCAACTACTATTTTAAAGAAGCTATGGTTTCAGCTTCAAAAGAAGTAAGTAAAGGGAAAAAACTATCTGAAGTTTTAAGGTCTTTCCCCGAAGTGTATCCTGTTACCTTTTCTGAAATGATAGCTATTGGAGAAGAAACTGGTGAAACATCTTCAATTTTGGAAAAAATAGCTGACTTTTCAGAAGATGAAGTGACAAATATTACAGACAATCTTTCTTCTATTATTGAGCCTGTTTTAATGATAATAATAGGGTCAGCTATTGGTTTTTTTGCTGTTTCTATGATTCAGCCAATGTATTCAATGCTGGAAGGAATATGACCAAGAAGGGATTTACCTTAATAGATGTTCTAATAGGAGTTTTTTTGGCATTAATAATTTTTTTGGGTATTTTTGGAGCTTTTCGTTTGGGATTAAAGGTAGTTAATAAGTCTAGAAATGAGATTACTGCTACTTCAATTGCTAATTATAAGATAGAAATGGTTAGAAATCTTAGTTACGAGGATATAGGAATTAAAGGAGGCTTTCCTGAAGGTATTTTAGATCCTTCTACCACTACTGTAGCCAATAATACTGAATATACGATTGAAACTACGGTAAATTATGTAATTGATCCAACTGATGGAATAGCTAATCCAGAAGATAGTTGCCCTAATGATTATAAAAAAATAGAGGTTAAGGTATCTTGGCAAGATCCCTTTGGAGGGGAAGTAGCTCTAGTTACTAATGTTGCCCCCGAAACTTTATCTGAAGAGTGTTCGGAAAGCGGAGGAATTCTTTCTATCTCTGTTTTCGATGCTTACGGCTTAATGGTTCCTTTCCCTTTGATTGAGATTAAGGATCCTGTGACAGATCAGATAATCAAAAGTGCCGCTCCTGATGATGGACAATATTATTTTTCTTTAGCTACTTCTACTTATAAAGTATTTGTTTCAAAAAGTGGCTGCAGCAGCCAGAGAACATATGGAACCGATGAGGTGACTACCCCTCAACCTAATCACCCTTTAGTTACGGAGGGGGATTTGATTGAATTAAGTCTTTCTATTGATGAAACTAGTAGTTTCTCAATAGATACTCTTTCTTCCTGGGGACTGGAGAGTTTTTCAGATCCTTTTAGTAATTATAGCAACATATCTGATTATTCAGATATAGTTGTTTCAGAAGGAGAGGTTGTTTTAGATCAGGATATTGGAGGGTATCTCTCGTCTGGATATTTGTTATCCGTTGGCGTGAATCCTGCTAGTTTAATTCAGTGGGATGAGCTTTCTTGGAGCGATGCTAATCCTCAAAATACAAACATATTTTGTCAGCTTTATTATTTCTCAGGCACCCAGTGGGAAATTATTCCAGGTGGTGATCTTTTAGGTAATTCTTCGGGATTTAATTCATCCCCAGTAGATTTATCTGGATTGGATATAGCTACTTATAATAATTTGAAGATAAAAGGAGTACTCTCTAGCAATGATCCAGCTACAAGTTCTTCTCTGAAAGACTGGCAACTGTCTTGGAAAAGTAGTAGCCCTATTCCTATCCCTATCCCTAGCGTTACCTTTTATCTTAAGGGATCAAAGACCATTGGAACGGATTCTGGCGGAGACCCGGTCTATAAATATTACCAGGAACATGTTTCTGATGGATCAGGATATATTAATATTTCTGACATGGAATGGGATTTATATAATTTTTCTGTCGATCCAGCTAACGGACTAGATCTGGTAGAAATAGATCCCTCTCCTCAGCCTATCAATCTTCTTCCAGACGGAGTTGATCAATCAGTCAGCCTATATCTTGAATCTGATAATTCTCTTTTAGTAACGGTTAAAAATGACAATAGCTTAGAGCCTATTTTTGCAGCAGAAGCAAGACTTTATAGTAGTGGTTTGGGTTATGATAGGACTCAGTATTCAGACGGCAACGGACAAATTTATTTTATACCCTTAGACGCAGGCAATTATGACTTGGAGGTTTCTGCCCCGAGTTATTCTTCTACTTCAGCTTCAGTATCTATTTTAGGAGATGAAGCAGAAACAATATTGCTTCAACAGTTAGAATAAAATGAAAGCAAGCACAAAAAAAGGATTTACTCTTATTGAAACACTAGTTACTGTTATTATTTTTTCTTTAGTAATGGCAGTAACAGTAGGTTTTATTGCAATTTTATATAGGACACATAGTTATACATGGCAGCAATCTTTAGCTATTAATGAAGCAAGGAGAGGAATAGATATTATGGTTAAAGAAATAAGAGAGGCAAGAACAGGTGACGATGGTTCTTATCCAATAGAAATAGCTCAAGATAAGGAATTTGTCTTTTTCTCTGATATTGACGAGGATGGAGAAACGGAAAGAGTTAGATATTTTTTGGGTACGGTTAATTCAGGTGTCCTGGCTGAAGAATGTGTGACTTTTTCAGACGGAGGATCTTGTAGTGTTAGTTTTAATAATTTTTTTACCGGCAACCTTGTTTCAGCTGAGCTGGAAATTTCTGTTGAAGGTGATTTTGGCTGGGATAATCTTGAATATGCAGAAGTCTACGTTGACGGACAGCTTATGGAGACGGTTTGCGAACAAGGATGTAATGATTGTGCAGGCGACTGGCAGGGGAATATAGTTTTTGATGTAACTGATAAAGCTGTAGATAACAATATTCAGATTTTAACTGATTCAAATTGGAGGGTAAATGATTTTTGCGATTGGCAAGATCCTAATCATGCTATGAAGGTAAGAGCTGAATTGAGGTGGACGGAAAGCTTAACTCAGGGAGAAACCGATTTTAAAAAAGGAGTTATAAGCCCGACAGGAAGTCCTCCCCAATATCTTTCTAGCCAGGAGGAAATAACTATTTTAAGTTCCTATGTAAGAAACTCTCCTCCTATTTTTAAATATTACGATGCTGAAGGAAGCCTAATACAAAGTTATCCTTCTCGTCTGATAGACACTAAAATGATTAAAGTTTTTTTAGTTATAGACGTTAACGAAGAAAGATCCCCTTTTTCTTACGAGCTGGAGTCCGCTGCTCAATTAAGAAATCTTAAAGACAATAATGAATAAGAACTTTTTTAAAAAAGGAGCAATAACAACATATGCTTTAGTCTTTGGTGCGATATTCTCTGTTTTACTGGCAGGTCTTTTGGGATTTATTCTTCTTCAGTTAAAACAGGCCGCTCAAAGAGTTGCTTGGAGCGAATCATTACATATTGCTGAAGTGGGCGTTAATTATTATCGTTGGTGCTTAAATAATGGGGTGGAAGGGGATTGTTTACTAGAGAAAGAATACGAAGATTCTTCAGGTAGTCCTATTGGCAAGTTTTCTCTGCAAGTGACAACGGAAAATAGCTGTGGAGAGACGATAGCTAGAAGTATTGTTTCGACTGGGTGGACATATGATTACCCTAGCGTCAAAAGAGAAGTGGGTGTTCTTTATGCTAAAAATTCTGTTGCAAGATACGCATATTTGATTAATGATAATGTTTGGGCAGGATCTGATAGAGAAATCAGAGGGTTTTATCATTCTAACGGAGGAATTAGAATGGATGGGGAGAACCAGTCTTTAGTAAGTAGCGCTCAACAAGAATGGATTTGTACTGATTCCTTTGGCTGCGATCCTTGCCCTACTAGTGATGGATGTTGGATAGATGGATCAGATTGCATTTGCCCTGGAGTGTTTACGACTACTAACAATTCAGACGAAACCTTGTTTGGCTACCCTGTTCCTCCTTTTGATTTCAACGGAATTACAGTAGATCTAGCGGAGATTAAAAGTCTTACAGACTCTAGTCCTCAGCAATATTATTGGCCTCCGGTTGAAGATATCGATAGCGACGGGGATGGTTACCATATTATTTTAAAAAATGATGGCAGTTTTGAGGTTTGGATTATAACTGACCTAGATAGGAATTGGGCCTATAGCATAGAGGAAGATTGGCATTATGATTATTTTTCTGTAGATGATGAGTATTTGCACGGAAGTTATTCGATTGATTCTAGTTGCCCACTAATCTTTGTAGAGGATGATCTTTGGATAGAAGGAGAGGTTCAGGGAAAAGTTACAATCGCCTCGGCTAATATTATTACTCCGGGAGAAGAAACAGATATTATATTGCCTGGAGACATTGATTACGTTGACTCGGATGGCTCCGACGGTTTAACATTAATAGGAGAAAGAAATATTTTAATTTCTCCTGACTCTCCTACCCAGATGGAAATAAAGGGAATTTTTATAGCTCAAAAAGGACGTTTTGGCAGGAATCATTATTCGGGAAATATTAAAGATAAATTAGAGATATATGGCTCTGTAGTCAGTAATGGCAGAGTAGGAACCCAGTGGATATCTGGATCTTCGGTCGTTTCAGGCTATTTGATTAGAGAAAATTACTTCGACTCTAGTCTAATTTATTACCCTCCTCCTTTTACTCCTTATGTGTCTTCTGAATTTAAAATTGTTAATTGGGAGGAGGTTGAATAGCTGCTATAATTGATTAATATGCTAAGTTTTTTAGAAATAAAACCAAAATCTTTTGGATTGGATATATCAGATCTTTCTTTGAAATTGGTAAAACTCAAGAAGGGAAAAGGTGGGAAGTTTAATTTAGTTTCTTTTGGGGAAAGTAGTATTAGCCCTGGCATTGTAGAAGAGGGGGAGGTTAAAGATGAAAAAGCTTTAGCTGAAACTATCAAGAAGACCATTTCTAAAGTAAAAGGGGAAAAGATAAAGACTAACTATGTGATTTGTTCTTTGCCTGAAGAAAAAAGCTTTTTAAAAGTAATTCAGATGCCAAAGATAAAAAAAGGAGATTTGAAAATGGCAGTAAGGTATGAAGCTGAAAACTATATTCCCTTTGCTAGAGAAGAGGTTTATTTAGACTCCCAAGTTATTGTTCCCCTAAAAGATCACTTAGATCATCACGATATATTAATTATTGGTTTTCCCAAAAGCATTGTAGATCCCTATATTTCTTCTTTGAAAAAGGCTGGATTGCAACCTTTAGTTTTGGAACATGAATCTTCAGCTGTAGCTAGAGCTTTAATAAAGGACGATGTTTCTCCTTATCCTGTTCTGTTAGTTGACTTTGGAGCAACTAGCACTAGCTTTATAGTATTTTCTGGACGCGCTCTAAGGTTTACTAGCTCTGTTTTAGTATCTTCCAAAGACTTTACTGATGCTATAGCAAAAGAGTTAAAAATCGAGGAAAAAGAAGCGGAAGATATGAAAATAAAGTACGGAATCGAAGGCAAGGAAGGAAGAAAGTTATTGAAAGCTTTAATACCTTGTTTAACGGATTTTACTGAGCAAATTAAGAAGTATCTAAAATTCTATAATACTCATGCTTCCCATGAGCATTTGCTTTCAGATTACGATGGAATTCAAAGGATATTTTTATGCGGAGGGGGAGCTAATTTAAAAGGTCTTCCTGAATTTTTAGCAGAAAGAATAGGCATTAAGGTGGAGCTTGGCGATCCTCTGGTAAATATTATTAAATCTAAAAAGAGTCTGATTTCTAAGAGCGATTCTTTAAAATATACTACTGCTTTAGGGCTATCTTTAAGAGGAGTAAAAGAAAATTATGATTAACCTTTTACCACAATCTGAAAAAAGAGTTATTCAATCTGAAAAAAGAAACAAGGTTTTTTTAATACTTGAAATTTTAGGTTTAATCTTTTTAATATGTTTTATTCTAATTATCTTTTCTATTTCAATATATGTTAGAGGGCATCTTGAGGCAGAGAAGATGATTCTTGAAAGAGAAAGGACAGAATTTGAAAATTCCGAAATAAAGGATTTTTCAGAAAAGATTAAAGCAGCTAATGAAGATTTTTCTAATCTTGTCTCATTTTATGAAAACCAGGAAAGCATAGTTTTATTCTTAGAAGAATTAGCTGCTTTGGTTCCCAATGAAGTTAAGATAAATACTTTTATGTATAATAAAAACTCTTCTAAAATATTCATATCTGGATTTGCCAAAGATACAGATTCTTTATTGGAGTTTAAACAAAATATTGAAGAAGTAGAAATGTTTAAAGACCCTAAATTTCCTCCATCTGCTTGGATAAAGCAAGAAGATATAAGGTTTGATTTAAGTTTTGACGTAAATGATGAAGAATAAAAAAAGAAAATATATAAGCTTAGTTGTTTTTGTAGGAATATATATTGCTTTGATTGTTTTTATTATTTACCCTCTGCTGACAGGAATTAGCGAAGATTCAAAAGAGCTTATATCTGTTAAGGAAGAAAAAGCTTTTTTCTCTGAAGGGCAAAGCAGCCTTCATGATCTTAGAGATTATTTTTGCGAAGTGGAGCCTAATTTAAATAAAATAGAAGGTTTATTTATTAATAAAGACGTACCAATAGAATTTATTGACTATTTAAGGTGGCTAGCTGATTATTGCGGTGTTTCTATTGAAATGTCATCTGTTAATTTTGAGGAAAAAGGAGAAGAAGATACGTGGTCCTTTTATTACTTTAATGTAGATGTTGGAGGGAATTACGGTAATTTAATAAGGTTTATTGAAAAGCTGGAAAATAGTCAGTATTTAGTGGAAGTTTATGAGCTAAATGTTGGGAAAAGAGAAGACGAATCTTCTCCTAATGATTATGTTGAAGCTAGCCTATTATTAAAAGCTTTTACAAGATGAATTTAAATCTAGCGAAATTTAAGATAAAGATTGGTAATATCCCGAATGTTTTGGCAGAAAGATGTTTCTTGTCTTTTTGGATTATGCTATTTATAGCTCTAACTTTAGGCGGCGTTATTTTTTATCAATACATATTTGTTTTAGGTAAAATAGAAACAAGGTTAAGTAAGGAATCTCTAAATCTTAAAAAGGAGAATTATGAAAAGGTGTTAGAAAGCTGGCAGAGTAGAGAGAAAAGATTCCAAGAGTTAGATTCTAAAGACTATCTTAACCCTTTTAAGTTAGGAGATAAACATGTTATAGAAGAATCTACTTCTACAGCAACCTCTACAGAAAGTGAGGCAACTTCTACCGAAGAAGGATTGCCCGAAGAGGTTATTTCTCCTTTAGTGGAAAAGCTTATGAAAGCTAGAAATCTTCACGAGTTTTACTATATCCAAGGAAGGAATATCCCTTTATTATCAGAAAGAGCTGTTGTGTGGCAGGAAAAGGGGTTAGGTCAAAAAGATCTTTATTTTGGCACAGATTATCAAAACCAATTACTATTGTCTGTTTTAAAGAAAGAGTTGACTCAGTAGTTAAATTCAGTTAAATTACATTTTGAGCCCTCGTGGCTTAATTGGATAAAGCAGGACCCTTCTAAGGTCAAGATTGGAGGTTCGAGTCCTCCCGAGGGCACCACGGTGGCCGTAGCTCAATTGGTAGAGTCCCAAGTTGTGGTCTTGGTTGTTGCGGGTTCAAGTCCCGTCGGTCACCAATCACAAAAACTACCTCGTAATAGAGGTGGTTTTTTGTTGACGGTTGTTTATATCTTAGTTAAATTAATTATAGTTCGTTAGGAAGGAATATATATGCCAAGATGTAAAAAATGTGGCAGTTTTTATCTTTTAGGAGAGCTTTGTTACGGTGTTTGTTCTAGCTGTAGAGAAAATGAAAGGAAAAAAGAGCAAAGAATTTGTTCAGAGTGCGGAAGGCCTTTTACTCTTAGTAAGACTCGTTCAGGGATGCTTGATACTGTTTGTAGCGGTTGTGCTACTAGTTATGACGAAACTTAATAAAACCATTCCCTCTTTTCTTTATATTGTGAAAAAGAAAAGAGATTTTTTATTTATTTTTTTGCTAAAAAATTCTAACCTTTCTGCTTAAAGAAAATATTTTACCCTAGTAGTATTTTTTTAAATTTGCTATAATGTAAATGGAGAGGAGGATTAAATAGAAAAAAATATATATTTATCACTGGCTTCTTTAATAGTTTATTTTTCCTGTTTTTTCCTCTCCGCCTCCCCCATATTATAGATCTTTCAATATTAATTTTATTTATAATATAGTGCGTTGTTTATTCGCGCTATTATTTATATGTTAGAGTCTATTATTTTAGGAATGGTTCAAGGAGTAACAGAATGGCTTCCTATTAGCTCAGAAGGGGCAATAGTTGTTTTAAAGATGAATTTGTTTAATAGTGACTTAGGACTAGGGAGCTTAATTAAGTACGCTCTTTTTTTACATTTAGGTACCTTTTTGGCAGCCTTAATTTATTTGAGAAAAGAAGTTTTTCTTTTAGTTAAAAACTTTTTTAACTATCGGAAAGTAGAAAGAAGAGATAGAAATTTAATAAAATTCTATTTTTTAGCTACATTTTTTAGTGGCTTTTTTGCTTTTATAATCTTTAAAATAGTTGGTTTTTTTGAAGAGAGAGTTGATCCTACAAGCAAAGCTATAATTCTAATAGTAGGAATCGCTTTGCTTTTTACAGCTTTTTTACAGATTAGGAAAAAGGGGAGCTCTTTTAGAGGAGTAGCTGATTTAAATTTTACAGATAGCTTTTTGTTAGGATTGGCTCAAGGATTTTCAATAATTCCTGGCTTGTCTCGTTCAGGGCTAACTATTTCAGCTTTTTTACTAAGAAAAATTGATAAAAAACAAGCTTTAAAATTAAGCTTTTTAATGAGTTTGCCTGTTGTTTTAGCTGGTAATATTTTATTAAATCTTGAAATGTTTGCTTTGAGCTTGGAATCTCTTTTAGGTTTTTGTTTTTCTTTTGTTTTTGGGATACTAACGATTCATATTCTTTTAAAATTGGCTGATAGAGTTAATTTTGGTATATTTGTTTTGTTTTTCTCTCTTTTAACTATAATCTCTGTATTTGTTTAAATTTATTGACTATTTCTGGTTAATTATTATAATAAAAATGGTAGAGGAGGAAGAGCGCGACTGCTTTTTGAATATTCCTCAGCGGATCCTCATTGGATATTTAAAAGCGGGAGCTTTAACTCTCCTCACCCCTTACTTTAGTTCTTTTTATAATGCTTGGGATAAAACCCAAGTTTTAATTTACTTTTTTATTTGTTATAATTTAAGAATATGATATATCTAGGACAAATTCCCAAAAAGTTATTAGTTATAATAGGAATTGTTGTAGCAGTTGTTATAATCGGGATTGTGATAGTAGTAAGCGGAGGCAAAGAACCGTTACCTCCTCCGCCCGAGGTTACTAAGAAACCAGTAAACGAGGTTTTGGTTGATAATGTTATCAATGTAAGCCTAGAAAAGGCTTTTAATATCGGCAGTATTCTTTACGGTTCAGATAGTAGATACCCTGAAACACAAGATAATGTTACTACTACAGAGAAGTTTATAAAGGTAGTAGTGCAGGCTCAAAATGTAGGAAAAGAAGAAAGCGAAAATAATATTTGGGGGATAGGAGACATTATAGATAGTGAAGGGAGAAGATTTCCTTACTCTAAAACTGCAGATTTTTGGCTTCCTGTTGAGAATGAATGTGGTAGTGCTTTAAAGCCTGGATTTACTCCGGTTTCTTGCTCTAGAATATATGAAATAGCTAAAATTTCAGAAGGTTTAAAAGTGGAGGTTGTTTCTGGGGCAGGTATTAGAGCAAAAAAGGTAGGAACTATTGATTTAGGAATATAGTATTAAAATCAAAAACAGCTTTTTATTTTAAGCTGTTTTTTATATCTTATCAGCTAATATTATCTTTTTTGATATATTTCTTCCGTTCCTTAGTATTTTTAAGCTTATTTTATCTCCTACTTTATACTTTTGGAGAATGTCTTGTATTGTATTTTTTGTATTTATTTTGCTATTTTGTATCTCTAAAATTATATCTGCTTCTTTAATGCCTGCTTTTTCAGCTGGGCTGCCAGATATTACTGCTTTTCTTTCTGGAATTCCTTCAGATATTACCAAGGCTCCATAATTAACAGGCATGTTGTGTTCTTTCTGAAGCCTTTTATTTATTGGTAAATATCTTAATCCTAAAAAGGGTTGTCTTATTTTGCCGTATTTTTTTAAATCTTCTAGATCTTTTTTAGCTGCGTTAATTGGTATTGTAAATCCTACATTCTGAGCTCCAAAAGCCATGGCGCAGTTAACACCTATTGCTTCGCTGGCAGTATTTACTAAGGGTCCTCCCGAATTACCAGGATTTATAGCTGCATCTGTTTGAATCAGTCCTTTTAAACTTTGGAGTTTTCTATCTATGGCATTTACTGCCTTTATCTGTCTGCTTAGTCCAGATATTACCCCTACAGAAACTGTGTTTTGAAATGTAGCTAAAGTATTGCCAATAGCAATTACTGTTTGTCCTAATTGAACATTAGAAGAGTTCCCTAATTTTAAAATAGGTAAGTTATTTTCTTTTATTTTAACTATTGCAATATCATTTATTGAGTCTCTAGCTAAGACTTTTACCTTATATTTCTTATTATTATTCAGTACTGCTATGTAGTCTGCTTTAGGGTCTAAGACTACGTGCCTGTTAGTTAGAATTATTCCGGATTTATCTACTATAAAACCTGAACCGCCTCCAACTTTTACCTTTTTTCTTCCTTTGGGTACAGCAAATAAATCTTCAAATCCTAGAGGGTCTGGCTTAAAAGGACTTTCAAATACAGGAAGGTATTTTGAAATAATGATGCTTACTACAGCAGGTAAGGTATTTTTTATAGTAGATGTTATTTGAGATTCATTGTTCATTATTAGATATTTTATCATAAAGTAGCCTTGCTAGCTAGGTAGAATTTTGCTAGACTTCTATATAATAGTAGTCCCCGTAGCTCAACTGGATAGAGCGAGAGACTCCTAAGCTCTAGGTTGTGCGTTCGAGTCGCACCGGGGACACAGCTAGGGCCCATAGTCTAGCGGTAAAATACGTCCTCGGCATGGACGAGTCGAGGGTTCGACTCCCTCTGGGTCCATAGAATTGTTCACTTTTCTATCTACTTCATTGTTCACTTCCCACCTCGTAATAGAGGTGGTTTTTTGGTAGAATAATACAATAAATTAAATAAACAAAAACTATGTTAAGCAAAAGAATATCTACCCCAGTAGCTATAGGTATAATACTAATTGTCAGCATTGTCGTAGGAGGAATAACGGTGTATTGGTGTTTTAATAAAGATCCTGAGATAAATTTTAGAACTCCTGAGATAAAATTTGAGGAGGATACTACGGCTGATTGGAAGACTTATGAATGGAATAAATTAGAGTTTAAATATCCGTCTACTTGGACGGTAGAGGAAATTTATTATTCAACTCCAGCCCAACAAGCTCAAGAACAATCTCCAGAGAATATAGGTTTAAATGTTTTTCCAGGAGAAGAAATAAAAGGGAAAGATTTTATAGCTATCGGAGGTCGTCAGGTAAGTTGCGAATTATCTCAAAATCATACTAAATGCAATTATGTTGATTCCATAGCTAATTTTATCTATACGGATAGTAATAGCACAGAGGTTTTAAATGTTTTTGACCAGGTGCTTTCTACTTTCAAGTTTATTGAAGAGAAGAGAGGGGGAAGCTTTTCAGTTACTGAAAAATTTTCTTATCCTTTTCCTATTAGCTGGGGAGAGGTTTATGACGGAGTCTATGTTTTAAACTTCTTCCTTTCGGGAGTTTCCGTCGGAAGAAGAAATATTCCTTTCTTTATATCTTCTCATGATTCAGGAGAAGAAATCTATGCATTAACTCTCTATTTTAATATTAAAACATATAAACAGGAAGGTAGAACTATATGTCCTGAGGTCAGACCGAGGCTAGTAATTGACGAAGAGGGAAATTCCTTATTACCTCTAAATCAAGAATATAATAATAGTTGTTTTTTGGGTGACAAAACATATTACGGTCAGGAGGTTATTTTTGAGGTTCCTGAGTCTCAAAAAGAATTTTTTATTAAGACTGGCGGAAAATTTGCTGGTGGAGATTCAGATATATTTATAGAAATTAATATTTTAGAGAATAATGAATTAAAAGTAGAAATGTCTCCTACTAGTGAAAAGGGATTAACAGAATTTTGGGGATTTGGGATAAGTCCGCCCTGGATTAATAGAACTCTATCTTCAGGGTCTCATCTTGAGGAGACTATTTATTTGGTTATTAATAATTCTGTTGAAGAATTAGTAGCTGAATTGAGAATTGAAGCTCCAGGATTTGAAGATTGGATAAAGGTTGATAAAGGCTTGAACATTCCTTTACCTAAAAACTTACAGGGATTCCCTATTAAATTAATAGTTGATGTTCCTCCTAGCGTAGAAGAAAAGAACTACGAAGGAAGTATCTTTTTTAGAATAAAGTCTGATTTTGGTTATAAAATAGGGCAATTAGAATTCAATATTAATTTTTTGGTGCAGAATTAATTTCAATGTTTTTCATTTGGATTATTATTTTAAAAATCTAGAAATGCTTTATAGAAGGAAAAAATTATCCCAACCCCTCAACTCCCTCATAATCTGGTTCCAACTAATTAACCTGGAGGTCAATTTATAGAAGGGATCTTGACAAGCTTCTAACCATTGTATATACTTTAGGTATATGAAGACTGTTATCAACGTTAAAACTGATAAAGAGGTAAAGGAAAATGCCCAGAAAGTTGCTGGGGATCTTGGTCTTTCTTTGAGTGCTGTTATTAATGCTTATTTGAAGCAGTTTGTTAGGAATAAGGAGGTTTATTTTGGCCTTGTTCCTCGCATGTCTCCAGAGTTGGAAAAGCTTCTAGGGAAGATAGAAGACGATATTAAAAATAAGAGGAATCTTTCTCCTGCTATTTCTTCTGAGAAGGATCTTAAGAATTACCTTTCTTCATTATGAAAGTTCGTTTTCATAGAAACTTTGAAAAACAATACAAGAAATTAAAAGAAGCACAAAAGACAAGAGTCCAAGAGAGACTCGTTTTATTTTTAAATAATCCATTCCATCCAATTCTAGCTAACCATCCATTAAAAGGAAAATACAAAGGTTATAGGAGTATTAATATAACAGGAGATCTGAGAGCTGTATATAAGTTTATAAATGAAAATGATTCTATTTTTGTTGCTATAGATACTCATAGTAATTTGTATTCTTAGCATATTTGGTCAACTTTTAATTTGTATCAGATTCTCAGTTCTTATATAATCTGGTTCCAACTAATTAACCTTGGGCCCATAGATTTATTCACTTTCCCATTCAATTCCTTGTTCACTTTCCATCTCGTAATAGAGGTGGTTTTTTGGTAGAATAATACAATAAATTAAATAAACAAACGCTATGTTAAACAAAGGAATATCTACACCAATAGCTATAGGCATAATACTAATACTTGCTATAGCTGTAGGTAGCTTTACTTACTTACAATATGGAGAGATGTGGAGGGAGACAGAAGATATTTCTGAAGCGAAGTTGCTAGAGAAGGAAGACTGTAAGGAATGTGAAGAAAATTTTGTTTCTTGGTGTCAAGAATGCAAATCTCTTGGTTGGCCTAAGGGAAACCAAGATTCTCCATTATTATCTTCTAATTTGACTGAGTGTCTAATTGAGTGTTTTGATAAAGATTTGCCCTACACGAACTGTTGTGATGATAAGAAGAATCTTTGTGAAGAATTTGGAGTTAAAGTAGAAGAAAATATTACTGATAATAACGATAATTATAGTGTTATGGAAGTTGAAGTAACCGATTGCGGAAAAGCTAAAAAGTCCCTATATAAAGACGGGATAATAGTAATAACAAGCGGTATGATTGATGAAGTAAGCGACGATGCTTTAAAATGTTTTAGCGAGAGTCTTTTATCTCAAGAATGTATCGGAACCTCGATTGAAATCGAACATTGTTTTACCAATAGTAGCACCGGAGAACAAGAAATTTCAAAATATAAATATACGATATTCTCCAAGGAAGATAGATGCTATATAAAGGGAGAATATCTAGATTCTACTGTGCCTCAGTTTGAGTATAATAAAAATGATATTCTGGCATGCCCAAAAGACTTGTCAAAAACCTCGGAAGATTATGAAAAACATAATGTTTCTTTAGAAGATGTTCCTGTGACATTCACTGCTCATTTTTTAAGTGATTTACATACATATCACCAAGGTGTCAAAACAGGATTTATTGAAAACAAAGAATGCTTTATTGTTTATTGAGTTTTTTTAATATCTATTAAAGATTAAAATGGGCCCTAGCTTTGTTAAGTAAAGAGATCTGGCTCTTGTCTTGTTACATACTAGGTTTTTGGTAGAATTAAGTAATAATTAACATTTTGCATATCAAGATGAGAAAAAAAAGATTAATTATTACAGTTATTATTACGCTTGCTTTAATATTATTTTTCTTTTCAATTTATCCCCCGGCAAAGTGTGTTTTTATAGAGTGTTTAGTTGTAGAGGTTTTTGCTGCAGTTTTTATAGGGTGGTTAATTGGTAGAAAGATAGGTGGGAAATAAATTGAAAGTTTAGATAATCCCTTTTTTTTCGGTAAATATAGTTTTTTAGTATAATGAACCAATATGAAAAGAACAGATAGGCTATCAATTATTAGTTTCTCCCTTGCTTTATCTGCCCCTTTGTTTTTATTCTTTTGGGGGATTTCTGTTTCTGCTTTTGGAATTTTTGATAACTTGTTTCTAGTCTTCCTCTTTCTTTTACCAATTATTACTATTATACTAGGAGTTAAATCTTTTTTAAGAAGAAAAGAATTCAATTTTTATCTATTGTATTAAGCTTATTAGCTATTGTGCTTGGGATAATTATTTTTTTATTATTATTCTTTTCAATGACAGTATAGAAATAGTTGTGTTAGAAAGAGGCTTTTTGTAATAAATATAGCTTTTTTGAATGAAAATGAATAAAAAAATGGCGCTCATTTGAGCGCATTTTATCTTTTTTTAATTATCTAGGTCAAATTTAATTGTTAGGATAAGAGATATTCCTTCTGACTTTACTTTATACTCCATACCGGGCTTTATATTTTGAAGAGAGTTTTCAAGTTCTCCTTGAGACCATGATAACCAAGAGCCACTGTCATTTGCTAGAATACAAAGATGCGATTTCTTGCTGATAATAGACCCAAAAACAGTTTCTACCGATGGATTGTTTTTAATAGTATTGTTATGGCTAAACACCTTGTTTGGGAATTGAAATATTACCCATTCATCTGCTGGGAAAGATATTATGAAATTACCTTGTTTAGATTCCTCTTTCTCTTGATCAGCGTAGTTTTCTACATAGAGATAAACTGCTGCTGCTATAGCTGCTGTTATGGCAACGATAAGGATAATACCAATGACAGCGGATACCCCCACCTGTTTTTTTATAAACTTTCTATTTATTTTTTCACCTCCTTCTTTTCTGGAGACACTACTATAAGGCACATCGATAAAATAACAAGAAGCAATGTACCTATAATCACCAAGAGCAAGCCAATATGGTATTGTTGGCAGGGATCTCTTGTCCACCAGCCGTTGGTTATAGATAAATCATTTTCCGTACCGGTAACTCCTATGTCTATTGCCCAAACTCCCATCATTATTAGGAAAAAGAATATTATAACTAGGATCAAGCAATAGATTTTGTGCTGGGATTTCATTTATTTTTCCTCCAAGATTTTTAGTCTATCTTTCATTGATTGCAGTAATTTTTTTACTTATCTCCAGATAGCTAAACTATCTATTAATCCTTCAATAAACCTAAGATTAATAGATAGTTTAGCTATCTGGAGGTGACCCCTCTTTTATTTTAAAAGAACAGCTCTGGATAGAACTTTAGTAGAGAAATATAATCTTGTCAATCTTGATAAAGAATAGGTAAGGATTGTTGTTTGGTTGACACTACTTTTTGTAGAATTGTAATAAATATATATAAATCAAGATTTATCTGAACTAATTGAATATTTAGATGAGAAGTTTATTAATGTTGATAAGAGATTTGATGGGGTTAAAAAATATTTTGTGGATCTTCGAACATCAGTAGACACATGTGTGAAAAAGGCTGATACTTATTTCCAAGAAATAGTATTCTTATCTCGTAAAGTTGATCGTCATGAAAAATAGATTCATCAGATTGCTGAGAAGCTTGGCGTAAAATTAGAATATTAAGAATATTTATTTACGTTCCCACCTCTTAGTAGAGCGATTTTTAGTTGATTTAGGATTAAATTAGTGTTATTTTAAATAATATTCTTTGGGAGAGGTGTACTGAATTGGCTAAGGTACCGCTCTCGAAAAGCGGCGGCAATTTTTTGCCTTGTGGGTTCGAATCCCACCCTCTCCGTATATGATAAAAAGATTTTTTAGTAAAAAGAAAAAAGAGATAAAAAGCTTTAAAGAAGTTTCAGAATGGGCTGGTGAAATAGAGGGAAGTGTCCAGCGTCTTTCAAAAGGATTGGAAGAGTTGAAAAAAGAAAGCAAGTTTTCTATCAAGAAGGTAGGTATAGTTAGGTTTAATCCTTTTAAAGACGTAGGAGGGAATCAAAGCTTTTCTGTTGCTTTGCTGAACGAAGAAGATACGGGCATTGTTATTACTAGCTTGTACTGCAGGGAGGAAAGTAAGGTTTACGGTAAGCCAATAAAAGAGGGCAAATCTGAGCATCAATTATCAAAAGAGGAAGAGGAAGCAATAAAGAAAGCTAAAGATTATTCAAAAGAATAAGTTATTCTCTTTTTTTAAATACTTTTAAGGCAGTATTTTTTTATGGAAAAAGAAAATTTAACAGAAAGGCCTCCGGTTGTAGTAGTTTTGGGTCATGTCGACCATGGTAAGTCTAGCTTGCTAGAAGCAATAAAGGATTTTAAAATTACAGAAAAGGAATCAGGAGGTATTACCCAGCATATAGGAGCTTATGAGATAGAGCATAAGGGTAAGAAAATAACCTTCATAGATACTCCAGGGCATGAAGCTTTTTCTGCTATGAGATCTAGAGGAGCTAAAGTTGCAGATATTGCAGTACTGGTAATAGCTGGAGAAGAGGGAATAAAAGCTCAAACAAAGGAAGTGATTTCCCACATTAAAGAATTTTCTCTTCCTTTTATTGTAGCTATAAATAAAATAGATAAGCCTCAGGCTGATCCTAAAAGGGTTAAAAGAGAATTAGCCCAAAACGATATCTTGGTTGAGTCTGAGGGAGGGAAGGTTCCTAGCGTTGAAGTTTCGGCAAAGAGCGGACAGAATATTTCAGAACTTTTAGATCTAATATCATTAGTTGCTGAAATGGAAGAGATAAAGACAGATTTATCTAAAGAGCCTCAAGGAGTAGTAGTTGAATCTTATCTGGATAAGAAA
>Ga0272441_10002059_pt1 | contig 41679 bp, 32 predicted proteins | sample SSMProp6N_FD_193582 | JGI IMG/M metagenome (GOLD analysis project Ga0272441, IMG submission 193582) | Marine sediment archaeal communities from Little Sippewissett salt marsh, Falmouth, MA, United States - SSM-Prop-6N | ecosystem: Environmental > Aquatic > Marine > Wetlands > Sediment ...
TTGCCAAAAAAAATACGCGATATGATCCTCGTGAACCACATGGATATAAAGGTCTGAGAAAAAATTATATGTAAGGCAGTACCCTCTGAATATTGTGATAACCAGGGGGTGCATAAAAGAGAGTAAGATCTTCACTAGGAGGAATAACATGGAAGCCGTATTAGCCTCGCCCCAATACATTCAGGACACACGCCTCGGTCGCCTTAGGGATCTTGTCATAAATGCACCCCAAGAAGTCTGTGTAGAACGTGCCCGCTATCTGACCCGGGCCATGAAAGAACACTGGGACAAACATCCGCTCACTCGCATGAGCCTAGCCCTGGAGCATATCCTAAACAATATCAGCGTTATTATCAGAGAAGATGAACTGATCGTGGGCTGCCGGACCAGCAAGATAAAGGGCGCACCGTTGTTTCCCGAAAACAAGATCCGCTGGATCGAAGGCGATGTTGATAATTTCAGCAACCGTGTCCTGCAGTGCGCCCAGATCCTTAAGGAAGAACAGCAGGAGCTGAAACAAGATATCATTCCATTCTGGAAAGGCAAATCGGTGGAAGAATATTTTGAAACGCTTCTGCCCCCAGACGTGGCGGATGACATGGATAAATATATCTTTACCATGATGCTCGAAATCACCTACGGTATCGGCCACTTCACCATGAATTACGATCGCATCCTTTCCAAGGGACTTTGGGGTATCATTGCTGAGACAGAAGAGAAGTTTGAAGCCCTGAATGATTCCGAGAAAACTTCGGAAAAAGGCCTTTTCTATGAGGCTGTTATTCGTTCGCTCAAAGGTGCCGTCAGCTTTGCCGGGCGTTATGCCGACCATGCGCTTAAACTTGCCGGGAATGAAAATGATCCGGATCGCCGTGCAGAACTGAAGCAAATCGCAAGCATATGCAAGCGTGTACCCGGTAATCCGGCGCAAACGTTCCACGAAGCTGTTCAGAGCCTGTACTTCATTCACCTGATTTCTCAGATCGAATCCGGCGGTAATTCTATCTCGCTGGGCAGGATCGACCAGATATTGTATCCCTATTACAAAAAAGATATCGATGCCGGCGAGATTACACCCGATAAGGCCCGCGAACTGATAGCACTGCTTTTTCTGAAAACCAATGAGATCTGGAATGTACTTGAAGAGGCCTTTATCCCGGGCGGTGAAGGCCCAGAGGGCAAGACCACCCAGAACGTGGTTGTGGGCGGCATTGACAGTGACGGCAACGATGCCACTAACGAACTGAGTTTTCTCGGGCTTGATGCCTATGCAGATATCCGCACCGTACAGCCAAATTTTGGTGTACGTCTGAGCTCAAAGTCGCCTGAGGAATTCTTTCAACGCTCGGTCGATTACGCCCGTGACGGCGTTTTGATACATTTCTTTTACGACGATTCCATTGTAGATTCCCTGACACAGGCTGGTCATACACTTACGGATGCCCGCAATTACGGAGTGTGCGGCTGTCTTGAGCCAAATGCCCAGGGCAAATCATTCGGATCAACCTTTGCGGTTCAGTTCAGCGGAATCAAATGTGTCGAGTTCGTTCTCAGCAACGGGATCGACAACACCTTTGGTTACCAGTCGGGAATCCAGACCGGCGATCCCGCACAATTCCAATCATACGATGATGCATGGAATGCGTATAAAACCCAGTTTTCTCATTTCATCGGCCAGATGGTTCGCGGTATGCACTGCCTTGATAAGGCTGTTGCCGAAATGGTGCCCTCGCCTTTTGCCTCGGCCATGATCGACGGGCCGTTGGACAAAGGCAAAGACCTGACCAAAGGCGGCGCAATATACAATTCCACCGGGGTTCAGTTCATTGGTTTCTCCAACGTTGCAGACAGTCTGTATGCTGTCAAAAAAGCCATTTTTGATGAGGGGCGCTTTACGATTGAAGATCTCGCCATCTGGCTGTCCGACGACTGGATGGATTCCGAAGACAAACAGGCCTATTTCAGGAACAGGCTTGCCAAGTATGGCAATGATATCGACGAAGTTGATTCCATAGCTACGGACGTACTCAATCACTTCTGTGATGAACTTTCCCAGCATAAAAATTATCGCGGTGGAGAATTCTGGCCGGGTGTCTTCTCGGTCGGCTTTCATCTGGCATTCGGGGCATTTACCGCTGCCACTCCTGACGGCCGCAGTTCGGGTGAAATCCTGGGCAACGGCATAACCCCGAGTGAAGGATTTGCAACCAACGGGCCCACAGCCATCATGAACTCGGTCACGAAACTGCCTTTGAAACGGGTCTACAACGGGCTGAACCTCAACATGCGCTTCTCGGGAAAACAGATAAAAGTCGAAAATCTGCATGCTCTCGTCAAAAGCTACTTTGAAAGCGGCGGTATCCAGGTGCAGTTTAATATGATCGACTCCGATATTCTCAAAGATGCCCAGGATCAGCCCGACAATCACAGAGATCTTCTGGTTAGGATCAGCGGCTATTCAGCCACATTCATCAATCTGACCGAAGGCGCCCAGGATGAAATTATTAAGCGAACCCAATATGATTTGTAACAAGAATCATGACTTTCAGAAATTATTTAAAGTCTGATCATTTATTTATTTAGGAGGATACATCTATGAGCAAAATCATGACCATGAAAGAAGCCATTTCTCAACATGTAAAAAACGGAGACTTTCTCTTTATGGGCGGATATATCTGCCGTCCACCGACTTCAGCTATTCATGAGATCATCAGGCAGAAGATCCGGGATCTCACCATAACCCGCAGTAACGCTGCCGACGATTTCGACATGTTGATCGGTGCCGGCTGCGTTAAAAGATTCATCGCCACCTTTCTCTCGCTCGGCCTGTACGGGCTCGCCCGTTGCTATCGCCGATCTCTCGAAAAAGGTATCCCACACAAAATCGAGGTTGAAGAATATTCAAACCTGTCTTTGCCCATGATGCTTATGGCCGGTGCCATGGGAATGCCCTTTGTGCCGGTCAAAGACATGGTGGGCTCGGATCTCTTGAATATAAAATCATTCATGGGAGAAAATAAATATAAAATGATTGAGTCCCCCTTCGACGGCAGCCCGACGTTACTGGTACCGGCCCTCAATCCTGATGTGGCCATCATTCATGTTCAGCAAGCGGATGAAGAAGGTAACGCCCAGATCTGGGGCATCGGAGGCGACTGCAAATACGGTGCAAATGCATCGAAAAAGGTGATCGTTAGCTGCGAAAGGATTGTAAGCCGGGAGATCATCGGCAAGGATCCATCCCGCACCATTGTGCCATCATTCAAGGCAGTCGCCGTGGTGGAAGAAACTTTCGGGGCCCATCCCGGCTATACTCCTGGCTTTTACGATGTGGATTTTTCCTTTGGCTATCTCTACCAGCAGGCATCCAACACAGTCGAAGGCTTCCAGGATTTTCTGAAAGAGTGGGTCTTTGATATCGAAGACCGTACCGCCTACGTCCAGCACTACATTGAACGGTTTGGTTATGCCCAGTTTAAAAAACTCGAGGCTGAATTTGATTACGGCTACCCGGTCAGCTATGCATACTGATTGCTTAGAAACGATTGCACACAAGGAGGTTTTTCAATGACAACCCATCCGGATGATTATATCAAACCCGAATTGATGGCCTGCTGCGGGGCCAGAGAAATCAAAGACTATGATCTGGTTATCGTAGGGACCGGCTTCCCGGCCATGGCAGCCAATATCGCCAAGTATACCCATGCCCCTAACGCATTGATGATGCAGGAATCAGGTGTATTCGATGCCACCCCGAAAAGGCCGGCGCTCTCCGTAGGCGATCCCTGTCTGAATCCGGGTGCCGCCATGATCGGAGGGCTTGTGGAAATTATGGGCATGTTTTTGCAGACCGGCCAGGTGGATGTAGGCTTTCTTTCAGGCAGCCAGGTCGACAAGTTCGGTAACATCAACACCACGGTCATCGGCGATTACGACCATCCTAAAAGCCGCCTGCCGGGCAGCGGAGGAGCAAATCCCATCGGGTCTCTGGTGAAAAAGACCCTGATTATCGCTCTGCATGATACACGCAGGCTCTCGGAAAAAGTCGATTTCATAACTACTCCCGGGTACATAGACGGTCCGGGTGCCAGAGAGCGCTGGGGGCTTGAACCAAATACAGGGCCGCATATGATTGTCACCAACAAGGCGGTTCTCAATTTCGATGAAAACACCAAAGAGGCATACCTTGCATCGTACCATCCCGACAGTTCGGTTGACGAGATAGTCGCACTCACCCCCTGGGATCTCAAGGTGGCCCAAGACGTACACGAAACCGAACCACCCACAGCCGAAGAACTGAGGGTAATGCGGGAAATCATCGATCCGGCCCGCATGATTAAAATATACGAGAACCGCGGGTATGTGTAATATTTTAATGGAATGAACGTGTTATAACGGAGGAAAAAATGGAATACACAAAAGAACTGGCAAAATTCTGCGCAGGCGTCTCTTTTGATACTCTGCCGCAGGAGGTTGTCCATAAGGCCAAGTTGTGCATCCTGGATTTTGTGGCCAATGTATACGGATCACTCGAATTGGAAACGGCCCGAAATGTAGTGAGTTATATCAAATCCCTGGAGTCTCCTGCAATGGCAACCGCCCTGGGGTGCGGGTTTAAAACCGACGTTCACCACGCGGCCTTCATCAACGGAACTACGGCCGAGGCGATCGAAGCCCAGGACGGTTTGCGCTTCGGCGGCAATCACCCCGGCACCGCGGTAATCCCGGCCGCATTTGCTATTGCCGAAAATCTGAATCTTGGAGGAAAAGCTCTAATCGAAGCCGTGGTTGCCGGTTATGAAGCCGCAGACAGACCCGCGGCAGCCATGCATCCTTATCACACTCTTTCAGGTTTCCTGCCGACCGGTACCTGCGGCGCGTTCGGGGCTGCAGCTGCAACAGCCAGGTTGAAACTCTTTGATGAAACCGCGATGCTAAATGCCCTTGGAAATGCCGGATATCTTCTGCCGATTTCAATGGCCGAACAACTCATGGGCGGATATACCATAAAGATTGTTCAAAGCGGTCAGGCTGCCAGTGCCGGAATCATGGCTGCTTCTCTTGCAGAAGGAGGCATTACCGGCGCGCCCTACGTGCTCGAAGGATCACCGCTAAACGGGGGTTTCGTTCAAATCACCACCGGGGGCATGCATGATAATGATCGCATCACAGACAATCTGGGCACTCACTATTCGATCATGGACATATATTTCAAGCCGTATACCGCCTGCAGGCATACTCACGGCGCGGCACAGGCCACGCTGGAGCTTGCAAAAGGCAACGAGATCGATCCTGGGCAGATAGATAACATCACGGTCTATACCTATGGCATTGCCACTATCGCCGTGGGCAAAGGGGTCAGCCTCAACGACACATTTGTAAATGCCCAATTCTCGATTCCCTATGTCGTAGCGGCCTGTCTGCTTGATGGAGAACTCGGTCCGAAACAGCTCACGGAAAAGCGTATGAGCGATTCCAGAGTTATCGACCTTTCTCAAAAGGTTACGGTCGAACTCGATGAAGAGTTGAACAGTATATATCCGGATAAAACCGCCAGCCGGGTGGAGATCTGCATGAAAAACAATGACAGGTTTATCAGGCAGATCGATATTCCCAAGGGAGATCCGCGTGATCCCATAGAAGCTGATGACCTTGCAGCCAAGGTAAAGCATTTCGCAGGATCCCGTCCTATGCAAAACATAGAACTATTAATTGACAGGATCCTCAATCTTGAGCGGGTTGAAGATATCCATCAAGCAACTGAAATCATATAAACACCAAAGAAACGGAGGAAATATGGACTTTGAATTCACAGATGAACAAAAGATGCTGATCCAGACCCTCAGGACCATGGGTGAACGTGAAAATTTCCGGGAACTTGCCGCTCATATTGATACAAGCGGTGAATTAGCCCACCAGTTGGTGGAGAAATATTCCCAGATGGGCCTGCTGGGCATGACACTGTCGCCGGAATATGGCGGGGGCGGACAGCCCTCATTGAATGCCATCCTGGCAATCGAAGAGCTGGCCAAGTACAGCCCCATGATTGCAGCCAACGTGTTTGAATCAAACGTGGGCGCCGTACGAGTGGTCGACATCTTCGGTACTCCTGAGCAGAAACAAAAGGTAATTCCAGGAGTGTGTACCGGCGTCAACAGTGTCTCGGTTTGCATGACCGAGCCTGAAGCGGGCTCGGATCTTACATCGCTTGCCACAAAACTCACCGAAGACGGTGACGGGTATCTGCTCAACGGCACCAAGACCTTCATAACCGGCGGAGGTGAAGCCAATTTCTATCTGGTCTATGCCAGGTTCGGGGATGTATCGGGCTACAAGGGCATTGGTGGAGTCCTGGTCGAAAAAGGCACCCCCGGTTTCAGCTTCGGCAAGCAGGAAGAATTTATGGGCTTGAGGGGAATGCCATCATGCGATCTGATCTTCGAAGATGTCAAGGTGCCAAAAGAAAATATTGTGATCAAACAGGGTGATTTCAAAAATCTGATGACGGTTTTTGATATCGAACGCTGTGGCAATTCAGCCATGTGCCTGGGTGTTGCCGGCGGGGCCCTGGAAGAGGCCAAGCGTTATGCCCAGGAGCGCCATGCCTTCGGCCGTCCGATCAGCGAGTTTCAGGCTATCCAGTTTATGATCGTGGATATGACGGTCAAGCTGGATGCCGCCCGTCTGCTTGTCTACCGGGCCGTCAATGGCGCAGGCCGTGGCCTGCCTTCCATATACGAGGCATCCATGGCCAAATTATATGCCAACGAAATGGTGGTTGATGTGACCAACAAGGCCATGCAGGTCTTTGGCGGCTACGGATACAGCAGAGAGTTTCCCATCGAGAGGATGCACCGCGATGCCAAGGCCTGGTGCGTAGCCGGCGGAAGCATGCAGATGCTTCAGATTACCGTGGCCAGCATGATCTTTGGCAGGAGGTTTGATCAGCGCAAATAAACATCATTATTCCGGAAGCAATTCCGGCAAATCAGTATCTTAAAAGAGGAGGATGATATGGGCAGATATTATCGTGATGCAGATAATCTATATGAGATCTACGGTTACTTCATGGAACGCATCCTGAAAGATCCCAAAATCGGGCCGAAAATGTCCAAGGCCGGCATCATCATCAAGTTCATCTACACCGATCCGGACTGCGAGATTACTATCGATCTGAAAAACAAACCGGAAAAAGAAGGCTACTTCGGCAATTATTACCTCGGGCCGTGCGATCTGAAGGAAGATGTCTGGTCAAAGCAGGCCGCTGATTTCTCCCACAGTTTCTGGCATGGGCATGAAAATCCGGTTGCAGCGGTTGCCAGGGGCAGGGTCAAACAGGGCGGCAAGATAACCGCAATGCTGAAACTGCTGCCGGTTGTAAAGCCGGCCTTCAGAATGTTCCCCGTTATCCTTGAAGAAATGGGGTATACAGATCTGATTATCAGGAAAAAATAATTATTGGGGAACCCCCTTTTTTAATGTGCTAAGCTGTCATTTAGAAACGTCAAGAGCTTAAAACACAGGCTCTCAAACAGAACAAACATTTTTATCACTGTAATGAACTTGTTTCACAAGCAACATGGATTGTAATAAGGAGGTATCACATTGAAAAACAATGCAAAGATTTTTTACGGATGGTGGATCTTAATTGGTTCGTTTCTGCTGAACCTCGCCGGAATCGGCATCATCATAAATTCCTACGGGGTTTTCATCAAGCCGGTGACCGAGTCACTGGGTTTCAGCCGGGGCGGATTTACCCTGTATTTTTCGATCGCAGCCCTTGCTATGATGGTCATGGCGCCGGTCATCGGAAAGCTGCTGGAAAAGTTCAATATACGCATTGTCATGACAATCTGCACCGCGATGATGTCGATCAGCTATGCCCTGTTTTCCAGGTGTGAAACTCTGCCGCAGTTTTATATCCTTGCCATATTCCTTGGAATCGGAAGCGCCGGTTCGCACATTATTCCGGTATCCATGATGATCACCAACTGGTTTGTAAAAAGCCGCGGTCTTGCTATGGGGCTTGTATTTGCAGCTTCCGGCATCGGGGGTTTGATTTTTAATCCGTTAAGCAACTGGTTAATCCTTGCCTATGGATGGCAGAGCGCATATTTCATCATCGGGATTATCATGTTCATTTTGACGGTCCCGACTGCGATATGGATCGTAAGGGCACATCCGAAAGACAAAGGGCTTAAGCCCTACGGAGAAGACTTGGCCCAAAGCGGCCGGGAACAAGCCGAGCCCGGCGGATTCACCGCACTCCAGGCATTTCGCACCTCTTCATTCTGGCTGCTGTTCATCATGATCCTTTTCATCGCGATTGCCAATATGGGCGTTCTCCATCACATCGTACCCTACCTTACCGACCTGGGTTACAGCTCAACCACGGCCGCCAGCCTCATGTCTTTGCACATGGGAATGCTTATACTCGGCAAGGTTCTGTTGGGCGGACTTGCCGACAGGATCGGCCTCTCAAAAAGTCTCCTCGTATGCCTGATTGGGTTTGTGATTGCGATTTCATTGCTGTACGGCGCATCGTTCTTCTGGATTGCTATTTTGTTTAACGTGCTCTTCGGTCTGACCATTTCAGTGCGCACCGTGCTGCCGCCGTTGATGACATCGACCTGTCTGGGTCCCAAACATTTTGCGGTTATTTACGGGTTTTTAAACATCGCCACCACCCTGGGAACCGCAGTCGGAACACCCCTTTCCGGGTTTATCTTTGATGCGACCAAGAGCTATAATTCCGCATTTGCCATTTATATGGTTCTTGGCACAATAGCAGCAGTTTTAGGACTCATAGCGCTTAATCGTGCCAGATGGTTGCCTGAAACAGGGCAGTAAGACCATTATAATCAGAGTATAGACAGCTGAATAAACACATGATGGTTGCCTGGCAGTGGAAGCCTGTTATAGATTTTACAGTTTTGATGTAATCAGATTTATGGGGAAGGCTTGAATGTATCTTGGAGAATAAATTTTTCCATTTTTAATCAATTTAATCCTTCATGCAATTTTTTACCCGTAAAAGGTAATTAAAGGAGAGAACTTTGAATGGTAGAAGTCACGCATAAAATTTACTGGATGCTGTTAGCATTGGCCTGGCAATCATACTCAAAGAATCCAGAATGATTGAGACCGCACACGAATAGATTGTGTCGTAACTGTTTACGATATCAGATTAAGATTCAGGAGGTATATATGAATCCAAATGAGAGGATAATCCGTACACTGGAAGGAAAACCCGTAGATAGGGTTCCGTCCTGGACCCCCTATATCGAGGAGCGGGCAATTTATGACATTCTGGACAAAAAACCGTTTATATCTTCTGAAAAAATTCTTAGAAATAAAATATACAAGTTTTTCTTTGACCGCTGGGGAGTGAAGTTGACCCCCATCGTGAATACTCCGACTGAAAACAATATCCGCCTAGAGGGTATCAAGGCTGCGATCAAGGCCGGTTTTGATGCCTTTTGGATGTTCTATGATGAAACATTTGTTGCATTGAACAGTATTGACGTCGCCCATACCGCCGGGGGTCTGTTCCAAGTTTATCCAGATGGATACGGCAATGTCACATATATGTACAAAAAACCCGGCATCACAACACGCACAGAATTCCTGGACTGGCCATACCGGATCGATCCAGATACATCCGCCCACAATGGATACAAATTCTACAAGAAAAAGGTAATGCCGAAATACGCCGACCAGATCTGCGTATGTGGAAACATCTCATCAGTCGGCATCCAGGAAGGCCTTCTGTGGGCGATTGGGTTCGAGAACATGGCCAGATGGATCAGAAAAGAACCTGATCTTATCCAAAAACATATCGACTGGGCAGAGGAGCTTAATTTGAAAAACAGCATGGCCGTGATGGATGCCGGGGCCAAGGTCGTGATGATCGGCGATGATCTTGCCTTTAAAACCGGCCCTTTTATGAATCCAAAGTTGATCGACAAACTCTTCGGACCATCTTACACCCGCATCATAAAAGCTATTCACGACCGCGGAGGCAAGGTTATTTTTCATTCCTGCGGTGACAACACCCTGTTGTTCGACATGCTTATCCGCTGGGGAGCGGACGGTCTGCATGCCTATGAACTGACCTCCGATGTTGATATCTACAAAGAAAAGGAGATCCACGGCGATCAGGTTACGATTATCGGTGGTATCGGGGTTGACTACATCCTGACAGAGCGTTCCACAGATGAAGAGGTCGTTGAAGATGTGAAAACCCAGATCAAACGTCTGGGGCCCGGCGGCAGATTTATCCTGGCACCGGTACACGGCCTGCCATCCGTCCCTGGCCGCAAGCTTATGGTGATGGTTGATGCGTTACGTAAATACGGCAGCTATCCAATTGAATTATGAGGCACTACCCGCTTTTTAAAATATCTGCTGAGCGCACTTACCAGTAGTTGGGATGATACCAGTACCAGGGCCGGTAAGTCGGATAGTAATAATATTGCACATCTTTCTCGACCGGCCAGAGATGAATTTCCTTCATTGAAATCACCGGATAGGTATATTCATACTCTCCGACCAGGAGCACCCTGGTGCCTGTAATCTCACCTGCTACAGTTACCTGTCTGCCCTGAGTGTAAACAGCGGCATCCAGATATCCTTTACTCACAGCCAGAAACCTGCCTTGTGTCAGGTCTACATCCTTGGGTTTACCTTGTAAATCAGACGGCTTGTGCAGTATTTCGATTACGGTTTCATCTTTCAGGTTTGTAGTTGCAATGATCACCCCGGCCCAGATAACAGCCTGCCCCTGGTAGGCCTGCGGATCGCCGCGAACTTCAACCATGCGAAGCGTTGAAGCCTCGTCACGTATTTCTTTTGAAATCACCGTGGCACACCCGAGCGCTATCATTAAAAAAGGCAGCAAAAACATAAAAGAAACAATCCTTTCTTTTTTCATGCTAGCCACCTCCTTTCTCTGAGGCTTTATATTATAGTGGGCTTATCACTCATTAAATTCAAGACCTTTTCAGGGACAATTTTTACTTGAGGCTCTGACAAAAATACCGATAAGAATTAGTACAACGAAGGCTCCACATGGGAGACTTCTTCATAGGGCGGCCGGGTGGCGAACCTGCCCGGCCTTTTACTTTACGTTATGCGTTTGCCGGCTTCCATCAGACTTAATCCTCATTTTTATGGCCAGAGGTATATATCCCTGTTTTTCACACAGCATAATTTTTTTAAAGTGAAGGCACCAATCCCAAATCGGTTGTACCTGCCCCTGCGCTGCGTATACCTTGACACATTTATCTCTTTTCCTTAACATCTTCCTCCCATATGAACGGCAGCAATAATGAGATAATCTCTGCAACCTTCCGCCAGGGAGAGCCATCCTCGAAAATTGCACTTCAGATCGGCGCGGCAACGCTGTGCCGCCTTTTTCTTAATACATCACGTCGTTTTGTCTACCCTTTTGCTCCTGCCCTGAGCCGCGGTCTTGGCGTCTCGCTTCCGGCAATAACATCAATTATCGCAGCAAACCAGATAACCGGCATCATGGGGCCGTTCTTCGGCCCTCTGGGTGACCGCTGGGGATACCGCATCATGCTTCTGATCGGGATGGCACTGCTTGCGGCAGGCATGCTCGCCGGTGCATTCCTGCCCTTTTACGCCATGATCATGCTCGGCCTGTTCCTGGCCGGTCTCGGTAAAAACATATTCGACCCCGCGATTCAGGCATATGTCGGATCCCGTGTAGACTACCGCCGGCGGGCATTCGTTATAGGACTCATGGAGACCGCCTGGGCAGGAAGCTCTCTGATCGGTATACCCCTGGCCGGCCTGCTCATTCAGAATCTGGGATGGCGCTCCCCCTTTTTCGTATTCGGCTTCATCGGCGTCTTCGGGGTAATTTCTTTGTCCATATTGCTGCCGAAAAACAAGGCAGCAGTTGCCACCATCCCCCTTAAACCGCTGGGTATCATCTCTTCCTGGTTGCACCTGGCTCATAACCGGTCAGCCCTGGGCCTGCTGTGTTTTGCATTCTTTGCCAGCGCCGCCAACGACAATTGTTTTGTCGTCTATGGTGCCTGGTTTGAAGATTCTTTCCACCTCAGCATTGTAACCCTTGGAATTACTACGGTAGTCATCGGCATTGCCGAACTGCTGGGCGAGATACTGACAGCCGCCCTGGCCGACCGCATCGGTTTGCGCCGTTCAATCATGATCGGCCTGGTCTTATCAGGGCTGAGCTATGCCTTGCTGCCAATTTTGCAGTCAAATGTCGTAATGGCCATGACAGGCATGTTTTTCGTTTTCCTGACTTTTGAATTTACTATCGTTGCCGCTATATCTCTCGGCACGGAAATCCTGCCTGCTTCAAGGGCAACCATGATGTCCGGATTTTTTGCCGCCGCCGGAATCGGAAGAGTTGTTGGAGCCCTGCTTGGCGGTCCGCTCTGGCTGGCAGGAGGTATGTGGGTAACCGGTACTACATCGGCACTCTTCAGTGTATTTGCATTGGTATCCCTGCTCTGGGGTTTTCATGGAAAAAAATCCTCGTTATTGAAATTCACGGATCAAAACCATTCCAAAATCAGTTCAAACATGTTTTAGGCCTTAAACTTATCTGAGATCCAAACAACCTAACTTGATGATATGTCAGCGTTTATTATTTAACAATAGACATCTTTCACGCCTTGGAATACTCTCGTGATGGGTCAATATGTAGACTCGGATTTACAATCCCTACGATTAATTGGCAGCATTAGCGGTTGAACAACTCCGCTGTAATCTTAACCCCTCGTTTTCAGGCTTGAAAAGGTGGTTTCCAGGGAAATATATGGATCATTTTTTAACAAATTATTACATTATTCCATTTCGTCGTATTGATCATAACCAGTTTATTTCATTAAACATAAAAAATCATATATCGACCATTTTTGGCCAAATCTCAATAATTTGACCGAGAATACCTGAGAGGTAGGGTCAGGGACATGTATCCTGTCGAGCAGAAAACGATACAAATCTTCCCTGCCTAAAGAATTCCTCCCCAAGTGTTATGAGGCCATTACTTTCTTTTGTGGGATGTTCCTATCAGGTTTTAACCAAATATTCATTTCCTCGGCCTGTTTGATAAGTTCATCTCTGAAGTCGGGATGGGCGATATTGATAAGTGCTTCGGCTCTTTCCCAGGTCGATTTCCCCTTGAGCTGAACAATACCGTACTCGGTGGCCAAATACTGCACTATGGAACGCGGCACTGTTACAATGGAACCAGGTCTCAAGGTCGGGACAATCCTGGAGGACACATTTCCTTTTTTGTCTTTATATGTGGAACTCAGAGAAATTATGCCCTTCCCCCCACTTGAACCAAATGCACCAAAAATGAAATCCAGCTGACCTCCGGTACCCGAGATATGCACGGGGCCGACTGATTCGGAACAAACCTGCCCGAACAGGTCCACCTCGATTGCATTGTTTATTGCAATCACTTTATTGTTTAACGCAATTATCTTCGGATCATTCGTATAATTCACTGGGTACGATGCACATGCCGGATTGTTGTCCAGAAAATCATAGATCTTATTCGTTCCCATCGCAAAGGTATATACCATTTTGAACCGGTCTATAGTCTTGCAGTTCCCTGTTATCTTCCCCGCATCGTATAGATCCACCATGGAATCCACCAGCATCTCCGTGTGTACCCCCAAGTCCTTTAGATCACTATCCGCAATTAGCGAACCGATCCCGTTAGGCAGCCCCCCTATCCCCAGTTGCAGGCATGAACCGTCTTCAATCTCCTTCATGATATGCCGGGCTATCTTCACATCAATCTCGGTGGGAACTGGTGGCGGCACCTCCAAAAGCGGGTTATTCTTCCCTTCGACTATGTAGTCCACCCGCGAAATGTGAATGGACTCCTGATTTCCGCCCAGACAGTGCGGCAATGATTCATTTACCTCCACAACCACCTTTTTGGCCTTGGTGATAACACTAGAAGTAATAGAGTTGCAGATACCAAAATTGAAATACCCCTGCGCATCCATCGGGCATGCTGTAACAAATACAAAATCATATTCATTGTACTTCCGCAGTACCCGAGGTCCCTGATGATAGGTAAGCGGAATGTAGTTGCACAGTCCCTGTTTGCACATCTTTCTCCCGACACCGGAACAATGCCAGTCCTGGTAGATAAAATGCTCGCGGTTTGGGTCTGCCTCGATAAACTTCGGAACCTTTGTGATGCACACCCCCTCTATAACCACATTCTCCAGCTGTCCAGCTCGATTTACCAGCGCCTCATCCAACGCCTCGGGATAAAGAACAAATTCCCCAAAAAATATTCTATCTCCTGACTTCAACATCTGCGCCACCTGATCCGGTGTGCGTAATTTTTGTATATATAACCATTTTGCCAAGCCGTTCATAACACCCCCGACGTATATATTATCTACTGGTTATCTAATATGGAACTAAAGAGCAAAACCTGCGATGTAGGTTTTGCCCCAAAGTGTCAAAGCATAGTCTGCTTTCATTCATTTTTCTTAAATAACCGTATCGTTTCTCCTTTATCATGTTCTCGTGTGCAACATTCATTCAGTCACACTAGATTTACGGATGGATAATGAAAAAATAAATCAGGTGAAGACCGTATTTATCACTGTAAACCACCCTATTTTTTAAAGAATACACACCAGGACGAAATCCAAAATGAAACCAGAAAGTAACATTCGGTTCATTTCTTTTTCTTTTTGCCTTTTTATAATTTCGGGTCATCTGTTTGGTATTGCATCAATTTAACATATTGATATTACAATGTGAGTTCTATTAATCAATATTGTCTGTTCATAGAACGTGCTTTTTGTGGAAAAAAATCGTTTCAATGCTTTTCAGGCTTGACCATCGAAAACAACGCCAATGTGTAAAACACTTGGTTATGCCATTAAAGCAGATCTATATTTTACAGCCTGACTTGAATAATTATAATATTTGATAAATTCTCAGATAGATCCTTGAATTCAGATTATTGCAGTCTTTGGTTTATTTAGAGCCGCTCATAATTTATTCAAGACCCCGTCAGTTCCGGGTAAGCACCATCTGGTATTGATCTGATCAGATTCATTAATTACATCTCCTATTTAGCAGAAACGGAATATGTAAATGTATCAAGCAATTGCCAGGCATCCATCCTTTGGTCCATTAAAGCTTTCCATACAACCGTTGCCTTTTGCCCGGCCACAGTAACAACAACGTATCCGTGATACTCGCCGTTGTGATATTCGCCTTTAATCCTTTGGTTATCCTTATACATACCTGAAAAGGTTCTCAGTCTTCCGCCGCCGGTGCCGGCTATAATCTGCCGGATCTCATTACCCGCCCTGTCTTTTATCATGGCGCGGTCATAAAAATGGTCGTGTCCGCAGAAGTAGATCCTTGCTCCGACTTCACCGATGCTGTCCCAGAAAAGGTCTCTGTCCTGGGGAAAAAAGGACAGGTTGTCCTTATGTTTTAACTCGAAAGCAGGTTCATGTCCGAAGACAAAGACATGCAGCTTTCGCTTTACCGGCAATTGCCTATCGAGCCAGGCCTGGTTTATCTTGTGCTGGCAGCCGCTGTACTGATCCAGGCCTACGACAAAGGCATTCTTGTGGGTAAAGCTGTAGGTAAGACGTTCTTCACCAGCCGGTCCGTTTGTCGGAATATAAGGTTCAGGAAAGGCATCTAGAAAGGCCTGTTTCAAAACAGCCCGTGCGCCCGGGGGCGGTTCAAGATGCGCCGGCAGAGGCGGTAATGCCAGCCTCTCCGGCCCGTCGTCATGATTGCCGCGAATCGGGTACACCTTTATTCCGGAGTGATAAACCGGGTTCATGGCCTCCTTCCAGTTGGCGTACTGCACAGCGTAAGCAGTTCCCCCGTTTTTAATCCATCCGTTGACCAGATCGCCTGCAACGAGCACAAAATCAGGATTTTCCCGCACAATATCTTCGGCAATCGCACGCACCACCCTGTCATTGATGCACGAATTGTTGTCATCTTTGCGGCTATCGCCCTGAGTATCGCTGATCACGGCAAATTTCCACTCGGCCCGCTGTTCGAGCGGTGCCCAGATATTCACACAGCCGGACAAACAAACAGAAAGCAACAAGAAAATGCTTAAAACAATAACATTCAGCCGCTGCCGCAAATCCACCGTCTTCATAAATCATCCTCCGCATCAGTGCCGTTTTAACCCGGCATTTAGGGTTTTGCTAAAAAAACATTTCGGCCGGACAGGCAGGTCCGGGAGCCTGCAAATCAATGCTTCAATGTTTTTACTGCATCCCGAGTCGCTTTTTCAATAAATTCACTTTTTGCTTCGGTATATGCATCTCTATCAAATTTATAGTTTGATGCCAGTTGTTGTTTCAGCTTGGCATATTCACGGGCCAGCTCCGGATCTGCTCTGAGATAATCTCTGAAATATAGGCGGTCCCAAAGCCCGTCATCATCTTTCGGCCCCATGTGGATATGATAGCTCTGGCCTTTAAATCCCTGCGGGGTGTAGCCTTTGACAAACATCAGGTGATCGGTTTGTTCGTGCATATAGTAGTATGAGTTGGATGTCATAATTTTTATGGTTCATCCCACTAAAGCATACTTAGATTCATGAAGGGCATAGATTTTGAGTTTAAAGAACTCCCTGTCCCTGAAGCCATAAGCCTGTCTTTGTAATGTTTTTATTTTATTATTTGTGCCCTCAAGGGGGCCGGTGGATATGGGATAATCATAGTAAGCTAATATTCCTCGGCGATGAGAAATGAGCGTGTTGGCAAAGTGGACAAGCATTTTTATCCCGGAAGAGTGGGCTTTCACCACCCAGTCATCAAGGCAATGAGCGGCTTGAGTTTTGTTGGGCTGCTTCCAGATCTGCCGAAGATACTCTTTCATATAATAAGCAAGGGCAAGAGGTTCATTCAGCTTCAAAGCTTCTTCAAGATGTTGTCTCTCATTTCGTTTGTTGTTCAGATTATCAGGGTTTTTCAGAAGGAGCCAACGCGTTCCTTTGAGCACCTTCTTCTCCAACGGACCGGCAGCCTCGCGATAGAGTTCCCTCCTTAGATCAGAAAGCTTGTCGTTATACATCTTGATAACATGGAAATGATCGAATACGATCTCGGCATCAGGATAGTTATCAAGAATTGATGCGATATACGAGGGAGACATGTCAATCGCTATAGCCCTGAGCTTCACGCCGCGCCGCTTTATCTTATTCCAGAAAGGATCAAGCGATTCAGCCCCACGGCCATTGCCGACATACACGACTGCGCCGGTCTTGAGATCAAGAACAACGGTAAGGTATTTATGATGCTTCCCTATGGAGATTTCATCGATGGCAATGAGATCCAGATCCGTGGTACGAGGATTCCTGAATCTCCTCTCGAGATTGCGCTTCTGTATATCCTTAACCAGGCCCCAACTCACTCCGAGATGCCTGGCTACATCCAGCATGGTCATATGCCTGGACAGATCAATAACATATCGTTCAAACGCCCTGGTATACGTCCTGCGCTCATTGGCAAACCCAATTCTCACCTGCCGGATTACTCCGCAATCTCCACACTCTACCCGTTGAACAGGCAGTTCAACCACGACAGGTTTCCTGCCTATCGGTACGCACCTGAACCTTCGAATAAACGATCCCCTTTTCTTAACATTGTATGATTTGCAGCATGGGCAAATCATGCTGTCCCTGTCCTGCCTTACTCGAAAAATCACCTTGCCTCTTTCGTATCCCGTATGCATATACCGATATCCAACTATTCCAAACCCGTGATATAATAAACTCGTGGACATGCCGTAAATCCTTCCTGTTTTCTTTTGTCAGATCCAGAAAGGCAGGTATGTCCACTCCTTGCAACTTAAAAGTACGCTTCATTGTGAAGAGCCAAAATTATTTACTTACGGTACCAATAGCAAGATGCTAGCTCTCCTGCTGGAATTCTAAGCAATACAGGCATATCTTCTACGAAAAAGAATATTGGAAACAGTAATATTTCTGTAGCTCGGAGAGAACATATTCAAGTTTAACTACAGTGATCGAAACTACTATGTTATATGTTGGAAATGAAATGGGAGTATTTTTTTCATAAAAGATTTTCATAAGCATTTAATGCTTTGGAAATTATTACTGATTATTGGAACAGGAGGAAACTATGAAAGCGTGGATCAACGGCAATTTTGTTGGCTGGGATCAAGCCAATGTTTCGCTTTTGTCACACAGTTTCGGGCGGGGTTCGGCAATATTTGAAGTTGCTGATATCGTCCCTGCGAAAAACGGACCAGCCTATTTCGGTTTGATAGAGCACATTGAGCGTCTGTTCAACTCTGCAAAACTGGTATTTATGGAGTTGCCCTATGGCAAGCAAGAGATCGTTGATGCTTTCATTGCAACTGCCAGAGAAAACCAGACCCAAAACGGGTTAGCCAAATTATTTGCCTATTTTCCCTCAATCGAATTTGCGGCAGTGCCAAGAAATAAACAAGTGGATATGGCCGTGTTCTGCGTTGACTATGGACTCTTTGACATCAAACAGGAAGATCTATCAAGGCAGGTGCGCTCCGGGGTGTGTTCGTATCGTAAAATTCATCCGGACACGCTGCCGGTGCATTCCAAGGTCTGCGGAAATTATGTAAGTCCATATCTGGCAGAAACCGAAGTTATGAACCAGGGCTATGACGATGTAATTATCATTGATATGCAAGATCGCGTTTCCGAGGGCGGAACCTCCAACGTGTTTTTTGTCAAAGATGGAAGACTCCTAACGCCAACCTTGGAAAATGTCCTGGCGGGAATTACCAGGATGGCTATTATTGAAGTAGCCGGGGATAATGGGATAACTGTCGAAGAGACCGATATCGGATATGAAGCGCTGTATGATTTTGACGAGGCTTTTTACTGCGGGAGCATCCAGAAAATAAGGCCGATAAACTCCATTGACGGCAGAGCGGTGGGAAATGCCTGCCCGGGGCCGGTGACATCGCGTCTGATCGATGCCATGGCCGAGGTCTACGGAGGCACCAATCCGTCATATGGAAAGTGGTTAACCTATATTTCCTGACAACAATTTGGAAAAGAATCCGGGGCATGTTATTTTTACCTTTCTGGCACCTTTCTTCAGATAGAATTGCCTATATAAAAGACTGGTTTTTTGATTGAACTAAGCCCTCGACTTATAGTCGGTGGCGTTTGCAGTAAAATATATCATTCTGCAAGTGGATTGCTTTATCTTCTTAGACACTGTGTAAAATTTTCGACCGGAGATGTACTGCCGCATAATTTTCAAAGAGTATTTGTTTTCTGACTTTTTTACGTGGACATCAATACAGCGCTTACGACAAGTATCCTGTCAAATCATTTGAATGTGTTTAAATTCACATGTTAATTTTAGCAGGTAACTAACCCTATTGACTTATTGACGTTTAGTAAGTAGAATGAATGTTCATTCATATTTTAGCTTTTACGTTTAAACTAACTAAATATAGGAGGGAATAATGGGTAGGAGAATCGACAAGGCCGCAGTAATCGGGTCAGGAATTATGGGTGGCGGGATCGCCGCTCTCCTCGCTGGTGCAGGTGTCGAAGTGCTTTTGCTGGACATTGTACCGTTTGATCTGAAAGACGAAGAGAAGGGTGATCCAAAAGCCAGAAACAGGATCGTTGAGGCAGGTTTTAAGGCCGCTTTGAAGGCCAGGCCACCTCTGTTCTTTTCGAAGGATGATGCCGGGCGTATTTCCACCGGCAACCTGGAAGACGATTTCGATAAACTGGCCGAGTGTGACTGGATTGTGGAGGTTGTTGTAGAGAATCTGAAGATCAAGCAGCAGCTTTTCAAGCGCATTGATGGAGTGCGCAAAGCTGATACTATTGTATCTTCCAACACATCGGGTATACCGCTTAAGGATATGAGCGAGGGATTGAGCCGGGATTTCAAGGAACATTTTTTGGGAACCCACTTTTTTAATCCAGCGCGTTACATGCACCTGCTGGAGATTATACCGGGCGAGGTTACCAAACCCGAAGTGCTCGATCTGATCGCCAATTTCGGAGAGAATCGTCTTGGCAAGGGCATTGTCTGGGCCAAGGATACACCGAATTTTATCGGCAATCGTATCGGTATTCAGGGCATGGGCAGCACAATCAATGCCATGCAGGAAGAAGGTCTGACGATACCGGAAATTGACGCTGTTTTCGGACCACCAATGGGAAGGCCGAAGACCGCCGTATTCAAGACATCCGATCTGGTGGGGCTGGATACTATGGCCCATGTCATGACGAACACCTATGAGCTCTGCACAGAGGATGAGGCTCGAGAAGTTTTTAAGGTTGCTGATTTTGTTAAAACCATGATCGATAATAACCTGTTGGGCAATAAAACCAAGGCCGGGTTTTACAAAACAGAACTTACTCCCGAATGGAAGAAGATCCGCAAGGTTATCAATCCGGCCAGCGGCGAATATGAAGAATACGGTAAAGTAGAGTTCCCTTGCCTTACAGCAGCCAAGAAGGCAGGCAGCCTGCCTGATAAACTTAAGGCTGTGCTCTACGGTGATGACAAGGGCGCCCGCTTTGCCTGGAAAGTTACGGCCGGTGGATTTATCTACGCTGCCAACCGCATTCCGGAGATATCCGATACAATTGTGGAAATCGATAACGCCATGAAGTGGGGTTATAACTATGCCATGGGTCCCTTTGAACAGTGGGATGCCATTGGTCTGGCTGAATCGGTTAAAAAGATGGAAGCCGATGGAATGAGCGTGCCGGACAAAATAAAGAAGATGCTCGCTTCCGGTGCCGACTCTTTCTATAAGATCGAAAACGGCAAGAAGTATTTCTATGATTTTGCAACTGAGGGTTATCAGCCGATAAAGGTCAGTGCTAAAGCCTTGAATCTCGACAACTTCAAGGCCATTAACAAGGTGGTAAAGACATCCGGTTCCTGCTCACTCGTCGATATTGGCGACGATGTATTCTGTCTGGAATTCCATTCAAAAATGAATGCCGTTAACAAGGAAATGATAGGATTTATGGGTGAGGCCGTGGAGTATGTCGCTGACAATGGAGTTGGTCTGGTTATCGGCAATCAGGCCGGTGGAATGCCGCCCGCATTTTCGGCCGGAGGTGATTTGGCCTATATGCTGGGGTGTGCTAAAGAAGGAAAGTTCGATGAAATTAACACCTTTATAAGTAATGCCCATAAAGGCATCATGGGGCTGCGTTACGCCAGGTTCCCGGTCGTGGCAGCACCGTTCGGGCTTGCCTTGGGCGGTGGCTGTGAGGTATGCCTGGCATCCGACCGCATCGTAGCTCATACCGATCTTTTCATGGGACTGGTCGAGATCGGAGCCGGGCTTCTGCCCGGAGCCTGTGGCATGATAAACCTTTGGCGGCGCTACATCGAATCAAAACCGGAAGTGGCCAAGCTGACCGATTATGCCGGATTTTTCATCCAGGCCTTTATGAATGTAGCCCAGGCCAAGAATTCCAGTTCGGCGGCCCACGCCCGAACCATGGGCTTCTTGCGGGACTGCGATCGCATCGTCATGAACCGCGACAACCTGATCGGTGAGGCCAAGAAGGAAGTTCTCAAAATGGTTGATGACGGCTACGCTCCACCGCTCAAGAAAAAGATTCCGGTTATTGGAAGAGAGGCCCATGGCATGATCGAGGCCGAGATGCTCAACATGCGCGGGGGCGGGTATATCACGCCGCACATGGAATTTATCGCCAAAAAGATTGCCTTCTGCATGTCGGGCGGCGACGTGCCCTGCGGTACCGAGGTGAGCGAGGAACATCTGATGAATCTGGAAAGGAATACCTTTGTCGAGTTGTGGAAGACCGAGAACACCCAGAAGATGGCCGAGCACATCATGAAGACCGGCAGACCCTTGATGATTTAAGATACTATTTATGGAAATAAACAGGAGGGAAATTAAATGAGAGACGCATATATCGTAACATCAGTCAGAACTCCGGGATGCAGGAGAAACAAGGGAGCATTGGCGAAGACCAGGCCCGAAGATCTTCTCAAGACAGCTGTTGAAGGGTGCATGGAGCGGACTGAAGGAGTAGAAAAAAAGGATGTCGAAGATATCATGATCGGGTGTGCCTTTCCCGAGGCCGAGCAGGGGCTCAACATCGGCCGGGTCATTGCCCAGATGTGCAAGTTTCCGGATTCGACCTGCGGGGCAACCGTCAACCGGTTCTGCTCGTCCGGGCTGGAGGCCATTGCTATTCAGTCCATGCGGATCATGGCCGGCTGGGCTGATGTGGCCATCGGCGGTGGGCTCGAATCGATGTCGATTGTACCCATGGGTGGCAACCTGCCGCGGCCGCACCCGGAATGGTCCAAGGAGAAAGCGGATGTCTACATCTCAATGGGAATGACGGCCGAGAATGTGGCCAACCGCTATAACATCACCCGGGAGATGCAGGACGAGTTTGGTTATCATTCCCAGATGAAGGCTGTGGCAGCCCAGAAGAACGGACGGTACAAGGAAATCGTGCCGACGCCGGCGGTCAGATTTGTGGAAAAGGGCAATGATTGGGTCAAAGAGTCCTTTATCCAGGATTTTGACGATGGGGTCAGAGAGAGCACTACCCAAGAAGGACTGGCCAAACTGAGGCCTGCATTTGCCGCCGCCGGAACGGTCACAGCCGGTAATTCATCGCAGACTACTGATGGGGCGGCAGCGACCATGGTGATGAGTGAAGAGGCAGTCAAGAAATTTGGACTGACACCGGTTGCCAAGCTTAAGTACTATACGGTGGCGGGTGTACGGGCCGATGAAATGGGAGTAGGTCCGGCCTATGCCATTCCCAAGGTGCTCAAACTGGCGGGTATGAAAGTCGAAGATATCGGCCTGTTCGAGGTCAATGAGGCCTTTGCCTCACAGGCGATCTACTGTCTGCAGCAGCTCGGTCTGTACGATAAGCGAGAACTGTGGCTCTCCGACAGCGACAAGCGCATTATCAATGTCAACGGCGGGGCCATTGCCCTGGGCCATCCCCTGGGATGCACCGGTGCCAAACTCTGCGCCCAGTTGATGACCGAGATGAAGGAGCGTGGAGTCAAATACGGCATAGAGTCCATGTGCATTGGCGGCGGCATGGGCGCTGCGGCGATCTTCGAGTTGTGTGACTGATACGTAAAAAACAGGAGGTCTGGTGAAAGGCTGCCTTCGGGCAGCCTTTCCTTTTTATGAATCTGGAACTAGTAATTGTCAGGACAGGCCTCGAGGATTCCGGGATTTTATCAAGCAACCTGATATCTGTTGGCAGGCTTACTCTGGGCTTGACCGTGAGAGGACGAACCGATATTGTGTGCTCTCAGTACGACGGATATATAACGTGAAAAAATGGATTGAACGAGGATATAATGATAAGGATCAATGAAAACTATCTAAAACTTCAGGCATCATATCTTTTCTCGGATATAGCCAGGCGGGTTGAAGCGTTTCAACAGACCAATCCCGAGCGTGAGGTAATCAAGCTGGGCATTGGAGATGTGACCAGGGCATTGCCACAGGCCTGCATCGAAGCCTTTCACGAGGCCGTGGACGAGATGGCCTATGACAGCACATTCCGCGGGTACGGGCCTGAACAGGGCTATTCCTTTCTGCGGGAAAAAATTGTACAATATGATTTTCAGGCCCGTGGAGCAGATATAGCTCCGGACGAAATCTTTGTCAGTGACGGTGCCAAGTGCGATACCGCCAATATTCAGGAACTTTTTGCCGTTGACATAAAGGTGGCAATCCCGGACCCAGTCTATCCGGTCTACCTGGATACCAATGTAATGGCCGGTCGCTGCGGAGAAAACAGGGACTCTCGCTTCGAGAATATTGTTTATCTTGAGGGCAACAGGAACAATGGATTTGTGCCTGGTTTTCCCCTTGAAGCGGTTGACCTGATTTACCTGTGTTTTCCCAATAACCCGACCGGATCTACAATTTCGAAAGACCAGCTTGGAAACTGGGTGGACTATGCACGCGCCAACCGGGCATTGATTCTCTACGATGCAGCCTACGAGGCCTTTATCAGGGATGATGAAATTCCGCATTCGATTTACGAGATAGACGGTGCAAAAGAGGTGGCGATCGAGTTTAGGAGTTTTTCGAAAACCGCAGGTTTTACCGGGACCCGCTGTGCATTTACCGTGGTGCCGAAAGCCTGCATGGCCTTTGACAGCAAAGGGATTGCACACGCCCTGCATCCCATGTGGAACAGACGTCAGACCACAAAATTCAACGGGGTTTCTTATCCGGTACAGCGTTCTGCCGAGGCGATCTATTCAGACCATGGCCGTGATCAGGTTAAATTTTTGTTGGATTATTATATGAACAACGCCAAATTGATCAGAAATGCCATGAAAGATCTCGGGTTTGAATGCGTGGGTGGGGAAAATTCTCCCTATATCTGGGTCGATGGTAAGAGAGATTCATGGGAATTTTTCGATCTTCTTTTGAACAAGGCCGGGGTAGTATGCACTCCTGGTGTGGGTTTCGGCAAATGTGGGCAGGGCTTTATCCGCATAAGCGCGTTCAACAGTTTAGACAACGTGCAAAATGCAATAGAAAGGATACAATCGGCCCTGGCATAAGTTATTTACACGCAAATTGACGATGGTTACATCATTCATTCAGCCAGGTATTGATGCTCTGGCTGAGTTTGGGCCAGTTTCCGAAGAGCCTCTCCTTGAGGAAGGCCGCCAGCAGACTGTCAAACAATTGCAGACCTGTCTCCAGGAGGCTCATGCGTTCAAAGAATACGGCCTGACGCTCCGAGGCAGGGTCGGTAAGCTCGTCGCGTTCGATTTGAACCTTGGGGCATTTAAATGAACCAAAGGCAAACTCCTCGGCTTTCAGGTTGAGGAACCATTGTTGATCCTGGCGTTCAAAAAACAGCAGTCCTTCGATAATGCTCTTGCCGTTTTTTATGGCCTGACGGGCCTCGGAAAAATTGTTGTGGGGGCCAATAAAAGTGCTTTTACGCAAGCTTTCTTCACGATCATTAACCAGTACAAATCTATCGTGCAGATAAGCAACAAAGGGTTCTTTCATCTCAGCCGGGCCAGGCTGGTTCACTTCATAAAACGATGAAGCAATACTTGTACGATACATCAGCCATTGCAGGAAATCCCACCCGAGCCACTTGTTTTCCTTGATCTGGGTCAAAACATCGCGCGTAGGGGCCTTGTTCATCTGTGCAAGGTCGTCTCTGTGTTCATCGTCCAATACTCTGCCGGCCCGTGCCATCGGGTGTATGGCCTCGAGCGAAAGCCCCTCAAACGTATTGCTGAATTCATCTTCCAATATATCCAGCACAGTGCTGGAGATGCTGGCGAGCGTTACGATGCCGGTCTTAATATTCCAGACCACATCGTATGTGGCCGGAGTCGGAAGCGTACGGGCAAGCAGGGACGCATGAGCATTCTCCCGGATTTCCATTCTGCTCTTTACAGGCACTCTGCTCAGCTTGGGACGCAGATCAAGCCAGCGTTCACATTCCTGATCGACAAGATTTTTCAACAAAGACGAGGGTACTTTGCGCTGATCTCTGCGAAGGCTGAAGGCAAGGTAATTCTCGAAAATGAAGGCGCTATGGGTGGAGAAATCACTCTTTCTGGGATCATGCAGCTGAACCCAGCCGGTGGATATTTCATCGGGCACATCATCGATCGGGGTGAAACGATTCTGGTTGAGATTCTTCGCTGCCCATTCATCAAATTCGTGAGAAGGCAGGTCTCCTTCGATTGTATATTGATAAATACTTGCCGTATTAGACAGTATTCCCATTATAAAAGCCTCGCTTTCGTCTGATTTGAAGAAGAGGAAATACACCAATCCCAATGGTGATACAACCTTAAATTCTTTACATGTTTCTTTGCCCTTTTTGAATTGACGACAAGAAAGGGACAGAAATATTTTAGACTATGGAGATGAGTTCGATCTCAAAATGGAGGATTTCTCCGGCAAGAGGATGATTGGCATCCAATTGAATGGATTCCTCGGAAACCTCTTTGATTACGGCTGGGATTTGCTGGTCTTCACCTGCCATAAGATAGACCTGCATCCCTATTTCAGGTTCAGTGTCATCATTGATGTTGTCTCTGGGCATATTTATTACAAGGTCGTCATGGTGGATACCGTATCCATCTTCAGGTGTAACCTCTATGAGCTTTTTGTCTCCGGGCTTCATTCCCACCACAGCATCCTCAAACGGACCGATAAGTTGTTTATCTCCAATGGTAAATTCCAGCGGATCACCATCAAGTGATGAATCAAAGACCGAATCATCATCGAGGCTTCCGGTGTAGTGAACCTTTACTGTGTCGCCAGACTTTGCCTGCTGTGTCATGCTGTCTCCCTTCATGTCTGTTTTACCTGTCAAGGCTAGTAGATAAATACCGACAATGCAAAGTGAAAAATACAATTGGAGTGGAAAATTATCTGAGACAGGCTTAGAGCGAAGGTCGAAATCAGATAAGAATTAAGAATATCGAGGCATTGTGAAATGTCTTGTAAAACATACAATAAACATTTCAAGAGAGGAAGGACGCAGGAATTCCTTCCATAAAGTTTTATCAGCAACAATTTTTTTGATTGTTCCTGGTATTGACTCGGGCTGTGACATGCTTATTATTACGAATATATCTTGTAATTATAACCATTAGGCAGGTTATACCAATGCTCGGAGAGCCTGTTTAATAGCAATGGAATCAATAGGAGGTTTGTTTATGCAAAGCCTGCTCGATGGGATTAGAGTTCTTGATTTTACAGGTTCGGTAGCTGGTCCAGCTTGCAGCATGTTTCTGGCCGATTCAGGTGCCGAAGTAATAAAGATCGAAAAGACGCAGGGTGGGGATGATTCACGTATGTTTCCGCCATTTAAAGAAAACTGGAGCGGATCGTTCGTTACTTTGCAGCGAGGAAAGAAAGGTATCGCCCTGAATCTGAAGTCCGACCGGGGTATAGAGATTTTCAAAGAACTGGTTCGAATCAGCGATGTGGTTGTGGAAAATATGACGCCAGGTACGTTAACGAAGCTTGGCTTGGATTATGAAACGTTAAAGAAATTGAAAAGCGACATTATTTTGTGTTCAATATCGGGCTATGGTCAGACCGGACCGCTCGCGAATTTACCCGGTTATGATTCTGTCATTCAAGCCATGAGTGGTCTGATGAGTGTAACCGGGTTTGCCGATGGCCCTCCCACAAGGGTAGGTTCTCTAATTTCGGATATCACCAGTGGGGTTTTTGGTGCCCTTGGAATCTGTATGGCCCTGTACTATAGAGAGAAAACCGGCAAAGGGAATCTGGTTGATGTTTCTATGTTCGATGTATCTCTTACTCTTCTTGATGCTAATATGCTTACCTACACAATAGAGCATCAGGAGCCATCTCGTGATGGAAACCGCCTGAAATATATTACCCCGTTTGATACATTTCACTGTAGCGACGGGGATGTGCTTATCATATGCGGAAATGAAACAAACTTTGGCGCTCTGGCAGAAACTATTGAGCGGCCGGAATTAAAGGATGACCCTCGTTTTAAGGATAATCCCAGCCGGACCCAGCATGAACCGGAATTAAAACCAATTATCGAGGAGTGGACATTTGAGAGAACCCGTAAAAAGGTGCTGGATCTCATGTTGCCAGCCGGTGTTCCTGTTGCTCCGGTAAACAAGGTATCTGAGGCTCTAGGCATGGAGCAAACCATGGCACGAAAGATGCTCCAAGATGTAATCCAGCCCGGGGCCGGAAACATGACAATCTGCGGACCGACTCTCAAGGTACCCGAGACACCGCTTAGTATCCGTGGGCCGGCACCGATACTGGGTCAGCATACCCGTGAGATGCTCAGCTCTTTGCTGGGAATGGATGACCCTACGATTGATGAGCTTGTGCGCAATGGGAGTATTGCTTGTGGGGATGCCAATGAATAAAAGTGTAGTCGGAAAAGAGTATCCCCATGTGAGCTACGAAATCACCAAGGAAATGATAGTTAAGTATGCCGAGGTGGTTGAAGACCCCAGTCCATACTTCAGTGATGCCGGGGCAGAAATACTTTATGCTCCCCATACGATGGTCGGAGCCTACACCCTGCTGTTAGTGCCATACATTGTTACGGATAAAGAACTGGATCTTGATATCACCAAACCGATTGTTCACGTTCACCAGATGTATGCGTGGAAGCGCTCTGCCAGGGCTGGAGATGTGTTGACGATCCGAGGCAGGATCGCGGAGATATATTCCAAGAACGGATCTGAATATATAACTTTTGAAGGTGATATTATTGATCAGGAGGGCAGGCATGTGGTGGTGGCTCAATCGACATTGAAGGTTGGCTAGAAAATATTATGAAACTGTCAAAGATCAAATTGGGAATGGAACTCCCCTCGGTTTCCCATTTGGTAACGAGGAAGAATATCTCCAGGTATGGGAGAGCGGTTGGTGGATTTAATGCAGTACATGATGACGAAGTCTTTGCCGAGGAAAAAGGATTTGAAACGGTTATCGCTCACGGCGTCATGCACCTGAATTATATTACGCAGATGCTGAGTGATTTTGCAGGACACCCCGACCGAGTCAAAATGATTGATATCAAATTTGGCAAGCCGGTATATCCATCCGATACGGTGACGGCAAAAGGAAGAATTGCAAAAGTCAGCAAACAGGACGAAAATTTGCGGATTATCTGTGAAATCTGGTCGGAAAATCAATACGGGCAAAGGGTAACCTATGATGGGCTGGCCGAGATCGAATTGCCTGGCGAAAACGGTTTTGAAGGCACCTGATTCATTGTGGCTGAAACAAAGCTGGCAGGCATTGAGAACATGCAATATTGCGTTACGGATCATGTTTTTTAGGAGATACAACGAGCCTGAACATCTTTATCCTAACTTCAACATCACGCATGTTGGACTAAATTTATAGATAGTCTCGCGGGATTTTATTCTGAGAAAGCCAAAGCTATTCATCTGTCGTGTTATGCTATCGTATAGCAAGCGAGACGCGTGAATTTTTTGTATCCTGTATACTTTCGGGATTGAAGGTATCAGCCTCAACCATGAAGATCCGCTGTGCTTCGATCGTGCCGGAACCCACAAGGCAGTCCTTTACCTGTTGCATGCGCGCTATGGCCAAGTCCCTCAGATCATTGTCATTTATTTCTATGTGCTCCAGGATCAGCCTCTGCATCTCAGGGGGCGGCAGTGATTTATCAAATCCGAGAACATTTTTCGGCTTCTGAAATTTCTCATTTTTATATGCTTTTTTCAGATAAAACTCATATTCGTCACTCTCGAGTGTCACCATATCCACAGCAACAGACGGCTGTCCTTTTTTCAGCATGTCCTTGAGTTTCTGCGCTTTCACTTTCTTTTCAAACAGGTAGTCTATAAGTCCCTGCCGGTCCATTTCCGGGTCTACATAGCCGGTTAGTTCCAGGCTCAGCGTGGGTCTGTCGCTCAGGATCTGGACAAGCGTTTGAATTTTGCTCTCGCATCCAACAGGAAGATGTGATTTTCCATAATCAAATTCAACATACTGCAGACCCTTTGCCCCGGGGTACATGGCTTCCAGGAGAGAAAAGGGGGATGCCGCCGCTTTCTTGATGATATTCGTGATAATCTTGAACACAATTTTTCCCACATGAAAATCAGGATCATCGGTGCGGCCTGTCACCGGCAACTTCAGCTTGATCCGACCCTGCGGGTCTTTAAGCAGGGCAACTGCGAGTTTAACCGGCAGTTTTAAAGCCTCGGGACTGTCCACTGCATTTCCGAAGGTGAACTGATCGATGAAGATATTGTTTTGAGCATCGAGCACTTTCTTATCTATGAGATAGTCCATGTCCATGGAAAGTTTGCCTTTTTGTATCGCATATCCGATGTATTTCCCAGAGTATGGCGAGACAGGTGTAAGCTCGATGTCATTGAAACTGGCCTTCAGCTCGACAAACAGATCTTTTCTGAGAGGGTTTATCGATCCCGATATGCTCAGAGGCGCATGATGATCGAGTTTGCCTGATAAGAGCACCTCGGCCTTTTTATTCTCTTCGGACGTGAGTCCGGATACAGAGCCTTCAATTTCTTCCAGGTCTGCCGTGTAATAGGGCTCGATAGATCTGTCGGTGAAATTGATGTGGCTGTTTTTGAGAGAGACTTTGTCGATCTTTATCTTAGCAAAAGTGGGGGTGTCTTTTTTTTGCTCTGCGGTATTTGTGCTTTCTTTTTCGTGGATGATTTTCTGAAGATTGAGTTTCCCGTCGGGATTCAATATGACGCGTGCATCGAGCCCGTTTAATGCCACTTCCTTGATCGAGATATAGCCGGGATTCAGGCCGAATTCGAGTTGATCGAGATTCAGATTTTTCAGTTTCAGAAAATCTTCGGCGTTTTCCTTATCAACCGAGGCAAAGTCGGACAGAGATGCATTTCCCTTCAGCACTGTTTGCAGGCCGCCTTTCTCATTTTTTGAGAAAGTGACGCTCCCGTTTGCTCCAAGCGTGCCTTTGCTGATTATGATGCGGACTCTATTAGTGAAATAGGGCTGCACCCAGCCGGGACTGAGCTTCTGTAAATCAAAGCTGATATTTCCGGCAATTGGATTAATTCCGGCAGAGCCTTGGGCTGAGACAAGGCCTGTTTTGTTCATTGTGCAACCACAATCGAAGGATGCCATGGTTTGCTCACGTGTTGATATGTCCTGTGCCTGCAACATGACCTTGTCCAGGACCAGATCAACAGGGTCTTGAAGTGATTCATCGGAAAACATTATTGTTCCGTCCTGGAAATCCAGTGTGTCAATCGTGAGGGTTACAGGCGTACTCTCCATTTCTTTTTGGCTTGTATCTGCGGGAGAGCTTGTTTTTTGCCTGATGAGTGAGTAATTCAGTTTTCCCGCCTTGTCACGCTCAAGGTATATTTGGGGGGAAGTAAGCGTTGTTTTTGTAAGGTGGATTTCCTTATTCAGCAAGTGGGATGGGGCAAGGTCAATTGAGAGGAGCGCAAGATTGAGCAACGGCTGATCCTGGCCATCCACAATTTCCAGATTTTTCAGGTCGAATCTGCCCGAGATCACCAGATCAGGCTGTTTATCATTGTACTGAATATATGACAGAGTGGTTTTGATATCAAGAATTCCTGCAGGGACCTTGATATCAAGCTCCTGCGGCAGGTATGCAAGATAAAAAGGGAGATCAATGTCATTCAGGGTGATATTGAAAACTGTTTCAAGCGAATCGGCAAAAGGTTTGGTTTGCCCTTTTAGGGAAACCGGGGTTTCATTGATAATGGCCTCGAAACTCGGCTGGACAAATATATCGGTAAAGTAGCTTATATTAGAAATGAAGGGGACCGAGAGGTTGATATCTGTAACTTTATGCACTGTGTCCTTAGGTTTATCCGCCACAGAGATCCGTCCGCCGAAAACCTGGATGTTTTCCACGGAAAAGCGAATCGGTTTCTTGGCATCAGCGCTGTCTTTTTTAATCAGATCAGAGAAATTAAATCTGTTCTTATCCAGATGTACTATCCTGAGGTAGGGGTTTTGAGTCTGCAATTCTCTGATAATAACTGCCCGCTTGAAAATGGAAACGCTCTGAAGATTAAGAAAGAGCATATCAAACGAGGCAAGTTCCTCTGATTTATCAAGGTCTCTGATTGAAACGCCGGTAACTTTCAGGGAAAGAGAGAAGGGGTTGGTTCTTATCTTTTCAATCGATACCTCGCGCCCAAGGCTTTCGGAAAGGTTTTTTACCAGCACTGATTTGAGAATGGGCGGCAGTACAAAAAAGCCGGCCAGGGTATACAACCCTAAAACAATCAGGGCCCAGATTATTACTTTTCGTATAACGAGCATGGTTTTTCCTGCCCTTGGATAATAGTGGAGTCAGCAATAAAATCAATTGGTAATGTATATGTTGCTTAAAAAAGATAATATAAGCTCGCCCGTAAATTATGACACATTGAATGATTAAAAGACCCTTTGGTATTATAAAAAAATGTATTGACTACAACCAGATCTTACAGGCGAAAAGAATAAAGACTCCAATGAGATATTACAGTAGGAACTCTTTCGTATTGATAGAAGTACAGGTATCGTGCCATTATCGACTCTTAGTTAACAACATGTAATCACAACAGATAAATTGTTGCTATGGTTGTTTTCACGTTGAGAGTTAAAACAATTATTATCGATATTTTACTTTCGATATTTTACAAACGTTTCCCTATTTCCCTGAGCATAATCCGGAAGAAATGGATATCATGCCGACAACATTTTCCGAAGATCTTTCTTCAAGACCTTGCCGGTTAGGCTCACAGGCAACTGATCGAAGAAGATCACATCACGAACCTTCTTGTAATGGGCGATTTTCGTATTGGCGTGTTCCATGATTTCTTCTTTGGTTGCCTTGTGTCCATGTTTCAGCTCTACGCAGACCACCGGGATCTCTCCTGCTTCGGGGTCAGCCTTACCCACGATAGCACACTGCTGCACAGCGGGATGCGCAAAGATCACTTCCTCGACTTCGCGCGGATAGATATTATAACCCTTATAGATGATCATGTCCTTTATCCGGTCGGTGATGTAGAAGTAACCATCATCGTCCTCGATTGCCACATCTCCGGTGTGGAGCCACCCGTCCTTGAGGACATTGGCTGTTTCTTCCGGATTGTTCCAGTAGCCTTTCATGACCTGGGGTCCCTTGACGCAAAGCTCACCTTCCGAGCCGGAAGAGAGTTCGCTGCCGGTCTCCATATCCACGACTCTGCATTCGGTATCAGGCAGGGGAATCCCGACTGATCCAGGTCGTATGGATGAGCTATCCGGTGGATTGAGTGTTACAACTCCTGTGCCCTCGGTAAGACCGTAGCCCTCGATAACCACACCCGAGAAGGCATTGATCAGTTTCTCCAGAATAGGAACAGCCAGCGGAGCCGCACCGGAGGTGGCGTATTTTATGCTGGAGAGGTCATAGCTGTCAAAATCAGGATGATTGATCAGGGGGATGAAGAGCTGGGGTGCGCCCCCCATTCCGGTAGCCCGGTATTTGACCAGGGCGTCGAGAAACTCTTTCGGGTCGAAACGGGGAAAAACAATCATGGTTGCTCCTGCCAGAATTTGACAATTCAGATAGCAGACATATCCGAGGACATGGAACCATGGCGCCACCACCAGAACGGTTTCATTATTCTGAGCAGTGAGCCGGTCCTTTTTCGGGTCAACACCTGGGGGGTATACCTCGGACAGCACTCCATCCTTTATCTCTACCTGACAGCCTCCTATCCAGCAATTCGTCTGCAGAACATCTGCCCAGACATTGCGATGAGTGTGCATGATCCCCTTCGAGATGCCGGTGGTGCCGCCGGTGTAGGCAATGTGGGCAAGGTCATTTTCAACATCTATTGCTACCTCGGGTACACGGGGTTCATATTTTTTCAACAGATCAATCATATCGATGGTGTCAGGAATCTCGATTTTACCGACAGGTTTTAATGGAGCGATGATGGCATTATAACAGTCGGCGATGCTCGTGGTGATAGTTCTCTTGATGTTTGTCTGCGGAAGAATATCCTTGATCAAGGGAAAGATCATGTCCAGAGAGATGATGGTTTCAGCACCCGAGTCTTTCAATTGGAATTGGACTTCTCCTGGTGCCAATAATGGACTTATGGGTGTAAACACAGCACCTATCCTCAACAGACCATAGTAGGCAATGGCAAACTGGGGGCAATTCGGCAGGTGAATTGCTACGCGGTCTCCCTTTGTTACTCCCATCTCGGCTAGGGCAGTTGCAAAACGCTCACTGAGCTCTTTCAGCTCTCTAAAGGTAAGCTCCATGCTACTAAAAATTATGGAAATGCGGTTTGGTACCCGTGAGGCTATCTGGTCCAGCATGGCATAGACCGGCAGATCCGGATAGTTGAGACTCTTTGGCCAATCTTTGGGCCATGCCTTGAAATTTTTACTCATAAGACACCCTCCTTTATCGTGGTATTCTAGATGAGCTCATTACAAGGTATTAAGGCTGTTGCTCTGGGTGATAAATGGTAGCATGATAAATTATAAGCTTAATTATGATAACTTTGTTTTAATAAAATGTCAAAGCTCTTTAGAAATGTCCCCCTTTACTCCCTTTTTAGTGCTCCTTTCTTTATTTTTAGTTAGCTCAAAGAAAGGAGCACTTTCCTTATAGTCTAGCAACCGCTTTTCTAAACCGTCTAATGCTAATGCAATATCCGGTTTAGATTGATCAATTTAACGCAGTAGAAATAAAACAGCTGACTATTGTCATCATATCAGTATCTGTCAATCCCTCATCGTCTGTAACTGTTAAGGTTACATCATAAATGCCTTTTTCAAGGTTGGTGACAGTAGGTGTTTCTCCTTCAACGTTTTTATTAAACGCTGGATCAAATTTGTATTCGAAAAACCATTCATATGATATTATCTCTCCATTTGGATCAAACGAAGCACTTCCATCAAGGCAAACCTGCCCTTCATTAACTGTCTGGTTGGATCCGGCATTTGCCACTGGGGGCTGATTTTCTTTCAATACAGCAAAAACAGTTGTATTGCTTGTTTTTAAATAAACATATTTTTGATCTTCAAAAAATATCACTTCCCAGATTCCATCATCGGACCATTCCAAAAGATTTTCGTCCCAGAACATAACCGTTGAATTTGCAATGGGGAAGAAAGGGAACGTCCTTAAGTAAGTAATTAAGTCGAAAGTCTACCGGTAATAGATTGATAGATTAAGATAGTTACTTAATTAAGGACGTGCCCCCCCCCTTCCTTCTTGTCCGCAAATTATAAGGTGCCAGCGACAGCGGGTTGGACGAGGGCGCATGCCCTGCGGTGAAGAACATCGGAAAGCCGTGTGCGGGAAAATCGCATGCACGGTTTGATGAGGGGAGGCTGATTTTGCATTTCAACCGGTTGACACGTAGTAGCCACATGCGGCAAGGCGTCAATTAAAAGTCCTGGTAGGTTTGCATTGTCAGTTTCCTACTCTACCCCCTTTCTTCACGAACAAGTGCCTTGTTATGCATTTTCTACCTCAACAAATAGAACTAACGTTGGAATTTCCAAGTATTCATACGTTGCCTGAACTTTCTTTACAAATGCTTCGTCTCGGGAAAATAGCACCTGGCAAAACGAAGCCATTGAAGCGTGGCTATTGTCACTAAGAGCTGATACAAACCGACGCTCTTTGTGAACCTTTGAATCTGGCCAGTAACCTAAGGAATTAAGCATGTTGTAAATCCCAATGACTTTTTGATGTTTAAAATAAGGTCTGTCAGGATAAATCGGATTTTGCTTCAATCTATAGAACTCATCTATCCCTATATCCATGGCACTATATTGAGGCAGGTTTTTAAATTTTTCCCAAATTTGCTTTAGAACATCTGGGGGTGTTATATTGTTAAGCTCTTTGGGTCCTATCCCTGTAGCATTTCTGAAGTCTTTTATTCCCGACCAGCTTTTATCATCTTGAATATTCTCTTTCATCAATCGTTCTGTTTCATCTAGCGTAGATACTAGCTTAGATGTCATTTCATTTTCGTATTCTTCGTATAAGTGCACAATATTAGGGTTATTATTTGATAATTCGAGTAACTGAGTCTTTAGTTCGTTCATCAGTCTAGAAAATGCTTTTTTTTGGTCATTGTGGATTTCAGCAATTCCGACCCCAACCTTTCCGCCCGAAAACTTTAATAACCATTGTTCCATAGGAGATTGAATGTATTCATATTCTTTTTCATTTTCGCAATACTCTTGAAATGTTTCAACAGTGTCGCGATTAGTAAGTGTTGCCTTATCTGTTTCTTTAAACTCTGGCGGCTCCAGTACAAGCTTTAAGTGATATGCGCCAAGATCTTTCAAAACAGATAGGAATTTATCTGAATAATCTCCAGACCTTTTTATTTCTTTTAATGTCTCGTCAGAGTAGACAATCTGAAAACTAGATTTTAACTTTTCAGCAAACTCTTTATGTTCTCCATTGACAAATAAACTCAATATATTTTGGTCTAAATATGCAGTGGGTTTTCCTTGATATTGAGGAAAATCATTTTCCAATGTTGTTTCCCCTTTAATGCTTAACGCTGTACATCACCTGCCGTCATGAAGCGTAGCGGAATGGCGGTCAGAGTGAATGCGCTTGCGGCGAAGCCGATGTTATAAATTTATCCTTCATTATTTGGCGGGGTGGGGGAGGAATTGAACCTCCCCACACTCCTCCCATATTTTAACAGTGTATTTCCCGATCATACATATCTTCTCCCCTGGTTTTGGAAACATGCCACCAGACCACCCCAGGAGTGTTGTCCCCGCCGCCAGGCAAATCATACAGATAGTGGCAATCATGATTTTTACCTCCATATTTATTGTTACTTTAATAAACAACGATGCGGAGGACATGATCCTCACTGAGAGAGCACATGTAATCTTGAAAATTACACCTAGACATGGGCTTAATAAACTTAAAATTAATCATTATATTCTAGCCGAACAATTATAATGTAGAAAAAAAGGTTGAATATGGGCTCATTGTTTAGCAAATTCAAAAAAATAACAACAATCTTATATACCTCCCAATATATTGTTTGATATTATATCATCATTAGAAAAAAAGAAAAGTCGAATATCTTTTACTGAATGCGTAATAATTATAGATTTCGTGCCACGAGCCTGAATTTGCTCGAAGTGAATATATCTTTCCAAGATCATAACAAGCCAACGTTGAAGGGAAAATGCATAGAACTATAAGTACACAAAGCTCCCGAAAGCCCACCAACAAGTTGAACAACCTGTAAGCCCAGATGTCAACTTTTACTTATAAAGACATTTAAAGCATTCCCAGGGCATTCTAAATATTGCTGATTTTAAGATGGCGGCATCCGGGGTTGCAAAAACATTTCAAATCCTCCATTTTATGTCAAAGCGCAAATATTTTTTCAGGCGGTATTTGAAAACCATTTGGAGAGTATAATGAGAAAAACGAAATCAAAGCTTATCTATGTATTACTGATATTTCTGATTGTGGCGATAGCTGGTGCAGTTTTCATTTATCTTGAATGGGAAGACCCTCAGATCAAGCTGGGCGATGATATTACCATGATCGGCCAGAAAAAAGTGATGGACATTACCTTTTCCGATATGAAGAGCGGGATCCGCAATTATCAGATACTGCTGGTGCAGGATGAGAAGGAATACACGGTCTTGGCGGCCGATTTTCCCCAGATGGGCACATTCGAAAAGACTGTAAAAATTGACCTAGTTCCGCATGAATTAAAGATAAAGGATGGCCCGGCCACGTTTATCGTGAAGGTGACGGATTTTTCACCCCTGAGAAATTCAGCCCTTATCAAAAAAGATGTTGTTATTGATTCAATTCCTCCCAAGGTTTCACTCCTCAGCACGGCCCATTATATCAATCCGGGCGGGTCCTGCCTGGCAATTTATACCGCTTCGGATGATGTCGAAATGAGCGGTGTAAGGTGCGGTGATGTTTTCTACCCCGGTAATCCCGTTAAACTGGAGGGTAAACCGTGTTATGTCTGTTATTTTGCGGCCCCGCTGGATGTACAGAACTCCACCGCCATCAGGGTTGTCGCCCAGGACAAGGCGGCCAATGAAGCAGCGGCCGCGATCCCCTTTTATGTGCGCAAGAGCAAGAATTTCCGAAGCAGGACGGTTAGTCTCGGCGAAAAATTCATCAACCGCAAGGCCGCTGAATTTCAGACCAGGGATGCATCTCTGGCCGGAAAAACGCCATTGGAGATGTTTATTTATATCAATGATACGCTGCGGGTTTCAGACGACCGGACCATCCAGGCCCTGTGCCAGAAGACAGAGAACACCAACCTGTGGCAGGGGGCCTTTATCCGCATGAAAAACGCCGCCACCATGGCTCCATTCGGCGACAGCCGCACATATACATTTCAGAAAAGAACCCTTGGTAAAAGTCTTCATCTGGGGGTCGACCTGGCTTCAACCCGGCAGGCACCGATCCAGGCCGCCAACAGCGGCACGGTCATTTTCGCCGATGATCTTGGTATTTATGGTAATACCATCATCATAGATCACGGCCAGGGAATTGCCAGCCTGTATGCCCACTTGAGCACGATGAAAGTTGAAAATGGTAAGAAGGTCACCAGGGGCGAAATCATTGGAAATTCCGGTGCAACCGGATTTGCCGGTGGCGACCATCTGCATTTCAGTATGCTGGTGAACGGAGTTTTCGTTGATCCGATTGAATGGTGGGACCCGCACTGGATTCATGACAATGTGGAATTGAAACTGGATCAGGCCCGCCAGGCGCTGTAAAAGAATACATTATGGACAATATACTGCTCAATCCGAATATTACAGCTTGAGAAATGGAAAATCTTTCAATGTCAAACAACGATAATTTCAATCCGCCGTTTTATCTGCGCAATGGTTATATTCAGACAATTCTAGCCAGTAACAAAGTTCGTGCCCGGGGTGATAACCCCATGGTGGCACAAGAAAAGGAACATATTCTGGATGTCGGCGGAGGTGTCCGGCTGCAGGGTTTTTTATCCCTCCAGAAAGACCGCCCAGCCAGAGGTGTTGTTGTTTTGCTTCCCGGCTGGGAGGGCAATGCAGGGTCCTGCTACATGCTGACCACCGGTAGATATCTCTACCGGAAAGGCTATGATATTTTTCGACTGAACTATCGCGACCACGGAGAAACGCACCACCTCAACGAAGAAATTTTCTATGCCGCACAGCTCGATGAAGTCTTTGAGTCGGTCAGACAGGGTATTGCCCTTGGCAGCGGCCTGCCGGCCTTTATATTAGGGTTTTCCCTGGGAGGGAATTTTGCCCTGCGTATTGCCTGCAGGTGCGCATCTGAGCCGCTTGAAAATCTCAGAGAAATTGTGGCCATAAGCCCGCTGATCAATCCGGATAAATCAACCACCAGGGTTGATGAAACCTGGCTTTTCAGATGGTATTTCCTCAAGAAGTGGAAAAGATCTCTGGCTAAAAAACAGCAACTGTTTCCCCAGCTCTATGATTTTCATGAAGTACTTTCCAAAAATACCCTGCGTGAGGCTACCGAGTTCCTTATTCATCAATTTGGAGTATACCAGGGAGCCCTCGATTATTTTATGACGTATACGCTTACCAATGGGGCATTGAAGGACATTGCCGTTCCAACCACCATCATAACATCACGCGACGATCCGGTCATTCCGGTAGACGATTTTTTACGACTCCAATTGAACGAACTGACCCGGCTCAGCATCCAGCGTTTTGGCGGACACTGCGGCTTTCTTGAGAAATTTCCAGTACCGGCATGGTATGAACCAAGGCTGGTGGATATTTTCGAAAACTCCATTAAAAGCTGAAACAGCACTTTTGTTTTCTATAAAGACAAACAGACACGCATTACGCATAATATTTGTGATTCAATCATTGGTTTTTATTGTAAGAAATAAGGATCAGGAGTATCATCAACAATGTGTGTTTTTCAGTAGAATGTCCTGTATTGCAGAAAATGAATTTTCGTCAATCAACGGAGTAAAGGAGGAAGACAATGTACGATTTTTTACTTACACCGGAAGAACAGGCGCTCAGGGACGAAGCGCGGAGGTTTGTGCGTGAAGAGGTCTCCAGTGATTTTTTGCGCAAGATGGATAAGGACGAGATCATATATCCGCGGGAGTTTGTAGAGAGACTGGCAGGCTATAATCTACGCGGAATCCGTTTCCCCGAGAAATATGGCGGGAGAGGAATGAGTTGGGTGGCCGATGTGGCGGCTACCGAGGAGATCGGATGCCTCGGCATGGCCTTAGGGTGTGCCTTTGTGATGCCGTCAATCGTAGGCGAGGCGCTCGACAAGTTCGGCAGCGAGGAGCAGAAACAGAAGTACCTCAGGCCCTATATCGAGGGTAAGCTCGTGGCGGCCGAGGCCTTGACCGAACCGCGCGGAGGTTCGGATTTCTTCGGCGCTACAACAAAAGCGGTGCTCGATGGCGACCACTTCATCGTCAATGGCCAGAAGCGGTTTGTGGTGGGTGCTGACGGTGCGGATTTTTTTCTGGTCTACTGCAAGACCAATTTTGCGTCTGATGCACACAAGTACAACCGCATCAGTCTGCTGCTCATCGATAAGGGCCCCGGGGTGGAGACGGAATATCACTACGGACTCCTGGGTTGCAAAGGAGGCGGTACCGGCCGGCTGGTTTTCCGGGATGTGAAAGTGCCAAAAGAAAATCTGATTGGCGAACTGCATAGCGGAGCTTTATGCTTCAATCAGATGATGATCCCTGAGCGTCTGACATCGGCTGCCGGCTGTCTGGGGGTGTGGGGCGCCCTGGATCTTGCAATACGTTACTCAAACAGGCGGGCTGCTTTCGGAAAGCTGGTACGCAAATTCCAGGCAGTAAATTTCATGGTGGCGGATTCCATTATGGATCTGGATGCCGCACGCGGGTTGACTTATATGGCAGCCCGCGCCGTGGATGAGAACTATCCAAATGCGCGCCGTGTTGTCAGCGAGGCCAAGCGTTTTGCCACCGAGGCTTCCTGGAGAATCGTCAACAATGCCATGCAGATAATGGGCGGTATCGGTTATACCGAGGTGTATCCCATCGAACGGTCCCTGCGGGATATCCGGCTGGCCCTGATATGGACCGGCACCAGCGAGATAATGAATATGATGATTCAGCATGAGTATTACGATGAAGTGCTGAATCAGCCATACGATCGACGCAAAATGGAACACGATGCCATGAGCCCGGACGAGAGCGAGCGCTGCTTTAGCGATGAGGATATGTGGAGGGTTCACGAAGAAAAAACCGCTGAATAGTCTTCTCGTTTCAGGGTGGGAGAGCCTGGAGTAAAGGGTTCTCCCTCAAAAGTTGCTTTCCGGAATCATGTTACAACCACCCCGGCATTGATTGATCTGTCTACATTATTTTCTGATACAACCTGTTTGCCGTTGATAAAAACAGCTGTAATCCCACTGGGTTTTTTGTCGGTTTCAACAGTTGTATTGTTGTCTCGAATTGAGTTGTAGTCAAAGACCGTGATGTCTGCAGCCAGGCCTTTTTGAAGAATTCCACGATCCTTGATCCGGAAGCGCTGCCTGGAACTACCCGAACATTTATAGACGGCCTCTTCCAGGCTGATCAGATTTTTGCTGCGAATCCACTCGAAAAAGCGTGGGAAGTTGCCGTAGCAGGCCGGATTCTGGATTCCCTGGGTAGCGGGTGAGGCATTGGTCATAAACAGTGAGGCAGGATGGCGGATAAGGGCTTCCATTATTTCAGAATTACTGTTCTTATGATTGAGAACCCTGGCCGCACCACCGCTTCTACGAGCAAAATCCACAAAATTATCAAAACCCGCCATGCCGCGCGCTCTGGCAATGTCTGCCAGGAACCTACCGTTGTACTGGTTCAACTCATCATGGTTGGCATAAGCGATCTGGATATCCTCAAAGCCGAAACCGAGAAGGCGCAGGATCAGGGAGGCTTCGATATGAAGTTTACGCATGGCTGATCTATCTTCATAGGCTTGGGGTACGCGTGCCAGGAACCACTCAGGCAGGAAGACATTGATGGTAGAGATGCCACAGTGATAGGAATAGGTGTCGAACTTGACATCGATTCCCTG
>Ga0272441_10002061_pt1 | contig 41652 bp, 32 predicted proteins | sample SSMProp6N_FD_193582 | JGI IMG/M metagenome (GOLD analysis project Ga0272441, IMG submission 193582) | Marine sediment archaeal communities from Little Sippewissett salt marsh, Falmouth, MA, United States - SSM-Prop-6N | ecosystem: Environmental > Aquatic > Marine > Wetlands > Sediment ...
AACGATTTCGGCCTAATGGAATCAGTTTGCAGCCATGTTTTGTTACAATGGCAAAAAGATTTTACAATTTTAAGGGTAGCAGCTTAAGGAAAAATTATGTGACTTTTTCAACAGCCCCTCAGACACCATTAATTTTATTGACAGGTGTTTGCGACTGTCTATATTAGTTTTATGGTACGACCAAGGAGAATAGCGAAAGGGGGCCTGGTTTATCACAAAGAAAAGGGGGCAGGCTACTTTTTAGCTTACAAGTTTTGTAGGATGGGCTTGAGCCCATGCGGATCTTCTTATCCGTTTAATTGTTTACCCGTTTAATCTTCTTTCTTTGTGCCTCTCCATTTTCTGTTTCTTTGTTTACCTTCGTTCCCTTCTGTTTGATTTCTCTCTGCGTTAATCAGTGTAGCTTGTCCGCCGTTTTATCCGCCGTAGTTCTTGTCCGTCGTAGCCTTGGCGAAGACGAATTAACGAAGGCGGAAGCTTTACGCGAAGGAGGATCAGCGTCTGATATTTTTTTTCTTCTGTTTAATGTTTTTGTTTTTTGAGCTTTTTGTGGCAATTAAAATCTGTGTAGATCAGTCGCATCCGCGTCACCCGTGTTCCATTCTTATCGCGGCCTTATAGATGTGGATTCCCCACCAGCCCCTATTCGTTTCACATAAAATATACATCACTTTTAATAAAAAGTCAAACAAAAACTCTAAAATCCTTCCCCCTTTTCAGAAGAAATCACCCCCTTTTTCACCCCGAAAATTAATTTCTATAAAATTCTTCTTTCTTTTGTATCTTCTTGTTTCTTTCTTTTCTCTTACAAAAAAATTGCTGCCATAATTTCCTTTTTATCTCTTGAACTTACCTGCGTATCTACTATAGTTGAAGGCAGAATTGAGATGTCTAAGTATTTGACATACCGTATGATACGCAACCAGCTAAAATTTGATAAGGAAACTGAAATTGTCTAATCATTTTGCCGACCGTTTGACCGCCGCCATAAAAGACAAAGGCACCTGTCTGTGCGTGGGCCTAGATCCCGTTTACTCGCGCCTGCCTACTCAACTCATTGAACGCAAAGACCTTAACGACGAAATGGACCTGCCCGCCGCCCTCGATGCCGTCTTTGAATTTTGCATCAAGGTCCTGCGTGTCGTAAGCCCTTTAATACCAGCAGTTAAATTCAACAGCGCCTTCTTCGAAAAGTATTACTGGGAAGGCGTCGAGAACTATTATTCTCTCGTCCAGGAGGCGGACGAACTTGGCCTGGAAGTGATCGGCGACGTCAAACGCGGCGATATCGGCTCAACCGCCGAGAGCTACGCCGCAGCTCACCTGAAAAATCCTTATTTTGTCGATATGGACGACATTGTATCTCCCGATGCCATAACGATTAACGGTTTTGCCGGCCTCGACGGCATCAAACCTTTTGCCGACGTCGCTGTCCAGGAAGGTAAGGGAATTTTCGTTTGGGTTCGCGCCAGCAATCCATCCGCTGCGATCCTGCAGGACTTCGCCGATGCCCAGGGCAAACGCTTTTTCGAGCTTCTCGCCGAGCAGGTTGCAACCTTGGCCAGTGAACCGCAGCACATTGGTAAAACAGGACTTAGCAACATTGGCATGGTGGTAGGCGGAACCGCTGCTGAACAGGCCCGTCAACTGCGCGAACAGTATCCGCACATAGTATTTCTGGTCCCCGGCTACGGCACCCAAGGTGCCTCGGCGGCCGATTGCCTGCAGTTCTGCAAGGAAGACGGTTCCGGCGCCCTCATATCTGCTTCACGCAGCATCATTTACGCCTACAGCCAACCGCAATATGCCGAGCAGTTCGGCGACAACTGGGAAAAATGTATCGAGCAGGCCTGTCTGGATATGAAGGCCCAACTCGCCGCCGCTCCCACTACATGATGGTTCGGCATGAAAAATCTGCCGATACAGGAATTATAATATCTGGCCCGATAGTAATAAAGTGCTGTTTCCGGGTCATAGCGGCGGCCGGTAAACTGATAGGGATTGTCATAGGCGGAAGATGCCGCGATGGTGCCATCGGGGGTGAGCCAATCGCCGTCCGTGCCGGCGGAGGTGTTTACCAGGCAACTGACAAACGCATCGTAGGTATAGCCCTCAATAATCGTTCCGCTACTGTCACATAAGGCAATCAAATTGCCCAGATTGTCATAAAAATAAAAATACCAGCTATCATTCGGCGTGCCGGGTACTACCATTGCTATCGGCTCATCGAGGCCGGGGCCGTAAATGAATTTCCGTAACAAAGCGTGTCTGCCGGTATAGGTTGCAGTTTATTTTTTTATTGCAGTTTTCCAAGGAAATTATTCTCTTAGAGGTTATGGAATCCAGTGATTTATATAAAAATTTCAAAGGGAAACGGGTGCTGGTGATGGGGCTGGGTCGATTCGGAGGCGGGATAGGGGTGAGTAAATTCCTGGCCCAAGAGGGGGCACATGTAAAGGTTACGGATCTGGCGGGGGAAGACGAATTAACCGAAAGCATTAAGCAACTGGCAGGTCTTAACATTGAATATCACCTGGGCGGGCATCGGGAAGAGGATTTTGCCGAGGCGGATTTGATTGTGGTCAATCCGGCGGTACATAAAGACTCACCCTGGTTGAAGGTGGCCCGGGAACATAAAGTTCGATTAACCTCAGAGATGAATATCTTCTTTGCCTTGTGCCCAACTCCTATCATAGGAGTTACGGGCAGTAACGGCAAAAGTACCACCACGGCAATGATAGGAGAGATTCTCAAGGCTTCACGCGGGAAAGCCAACAACCAACAGGGAAATAGTAAGGTGTGGGTGGGTGGCAATATTGGCCAGGGGAGTTTGCTAGTCCGGATAAAGGAAATAAGCCGAGCTGATATAGTAGTATTGGAATTGAGCAGCTTTCAGCTTTATGATCTGGGTGAGGTTGAGTGCAGCCCACATATAGCCGTTGTAACCAATATCGCGCCGAATCATCTCGATTGGCATGGAAGTATGAAGGAGTATATAAATGCCAAACAAAATATCTTTCGGTTTCAAAATCAAAATGACTATCTGGTATTGAACAGTGAAGATGAGGAATTGAAAAAGTGGGGCGAACTGACAGATAGCAAAGTAGTGTGGTATCCAGAGGGTGATCGAGGGCTAAGGAACAGGGAATATGAAATAGAAGATATTAAGCTAAAGGTCCCGGGCAGGCATAACCGAATGAATGCGGCGGCGGCGCTGGCGGCGGTGGGGACAATGGGATTGGATCTGGCTGAGGCGCTAAAGGCGCTGGAAGAGTATGCCGGGCTGGAGCATCGGCTGGAATTTGTGGGGGAGATAGAGGGGGTGCGTTATTATAACGATTCGATTGCCACGACACCGGAAAGCGCGATAGCGGCGTTGGAGTCATTCAATCAAAAAAAGATAATGATCCTGGGAGGGTACGATAAAAAAATACCGCTGGAAGGACTGGTTAAAAAAATTGTAGGGCAAGTAGAAGTAGTGATTCTGATCGGAGAGGTGCGGAACGGCTTAGCCGACCTGATCGAGCGAGAGAGAAAAGATCGCAAGGAACGGCTGCCGGTGTGGGAAAAAGCGGATACTCTGGAACAAGCGGTAAGTTTGTGCCGGGAGTATGCCAAAGAGGGGATGGTGGTGCTCTTTTCGCCGGGGTGTGCGAGCTATGATATGTTCCGCAATTTTCAGGAAAGGGGGGAGAAGTTTAAGGGGTTAGTAAACGGGTAAATGAGTAAACAAGTAAATGAGTAAACGAGTAAATGAGTAAATGGGTAAACGGGTAAACGGGTAAACGGGTAAACAGTAAATTATGGGAATAGAAAGAATGGAATTTACAATTACACAAATCGGAACAATTTATTCCCCCTACAAAAATAAAGAAGATTGCCCTATTCAGGGTGCGTTCAAAGCAGCAGGTAAGGGAAAAATTGAAATTTTTAAGGAATATGAAGAGGCGCTGGAAACAATTGAGACCTTTTCCCACATTATCCTGCTGTACATATTCGATAAGGCCGGAGAAATAATACTGTCCCGGCCGACATTTTTAGATGAGAAACCGCACGGTGTTTTTGCCTCGCGGCATCCCTGCAGGCCCAACAGGATCGGGATGTCCATAGTAAAATTGGAAAATAGAAAGGGAAACATTCTGGAAGTAAGGGAAATAGACGTTCTGGATCAGACACCGCTTATAGACATAAAGCCATATGTGCCCAAATTTGATTACCGGGTAAACGCCAGCAACGGCTGGGTAGAATCAAAAGAAGCACATGAAAAACCAAAAAACAGAGAGTAAAGTATAGGCGGGTATAAAGTTGAGGGGGTAATGAAGTCCTATAATAATTGGGTTATCAGTATCTAGAGGCGATATAAAAGCATCAGTCTAGAAGTGGTTTCTGGGAGACAATTATGGGGTTTAGGAGGAACATTCCTGAATTTTTCACAACTTTATTATTACCAGCAACTTATCTCAAAAGCATATCGAAAATTCTTGCATCTTCAGAAGGGGCCAATTTTTGGTGAAAAGGCCTCGAATTAGCCGATTCAAATTATACGCAACACCCTGCAAGAAGTAGGGTTACGTACAACATGAGGGTGTGGAGCCGCCCTGTCTAATACGCAGTACCCGGCCGGGTTTTAAAATCTGCAATCAGTAAGCTTAGGGATGAGCTAATGGAATATAGTGGCAATCTGTCTATACCCACCGTGCATATCGGACAGATTGTTTCTGCGCGCGGACGGTCGGGTAATCAATGGAATGTTAAACAATACATCACAATCTGGGTGGTTGTTATATCGGTGTTGATGGTGTGGGGCTGCGCAAGTCAGAACATAAACAGTCAAAGAGGATGGCAGATGCGGACGGGAGGAGAGAGAGAATATAAAGTGGCCCATGATAATAACCTGGTATTTGTGTCGGCGGAAGAGAAAGTCAGGCAATTCGAAAACGCCGGGCCGGTACAACCGGTGTTAGACGTGCCCAGGATGATTCAAGCGCGGAAACCTTCGGGAGTGTATCGAGTTGTACCGGGAGATGTGCTGGAGTTTCAGATGCCGGCAATCTTGAGAGAGGTGACGCCTAATTTAGTAAATTCGCTGGGTGATGTTGATCACTACTTAACCCGTGTAAGTGAGGACGGTACGATAATAATCCCGATTGTAGGGCAACTGCAGGCCGCGGGTAAGAGTTTGTCCGAAATCGAAGCATTGATTTTGGAGGCCTATTATCCCAAATATGTAACTCATCCTCCTACGGTGGTGGGTAAAGTAATGGAATATCGCAGTGCGCGGCTTACTATCGTGGGGGCAGTGAACAAGCCGGGTATCTATGAATGTCACAGCAATGAAATGACACTGGTTAATCTGATTATGAAGGCGGGTGGGATTGTAGATAAAGGCGCTGCGGTGATTCGGATACGCAGAGGGAGTCAGGCAAACAATAACAAACCACTGGTGTTACCCGTGAAAGGATTGAATATACCCTTTGCAGACCCGGAGCTTAGAGATGGAGATACGGTGGAAGTTGAGCAACTCAATCCGCAGGTATTTACGGTGATCGGTCTGGTGAATCAAAGCGGGACCTTTCCGTATCCACCGGGGGTGAGATACAACCTGCTGCAGGCGCTGGCCTTTGCGGGAGGGGTGAACGATACGGCCGCGCCCAGTTATGCGCGAGTATATCGACAAACCAGTGACGGCAGGATCATCTCCGGATCGTTCAGACTGAAGGGGACGCGGCCGATGGATGCAGCGAATCTAACTATCAAGCCGGGTGACGTAGTCGCAGTGGAACATACGGTCAGTACACAAACGCGGCTGCTGTTGGCGCAGATTTTCCGAGTGGGAGTGGGATTCAACGCTGCCTACTGGATGAACGGCAAGAATGATGGGTGGTAGGAGAACGAAGAGAATCTTAAAGTTTAAATAAGACTTTCCAGCAAGAAGGCAGCAAACAGAATACGTGAAAGAAAACAATAACAACTCGACGCCAAGCAAAAAAACGCAAGGTAGTGTGTCAAACATCACGGCGAAAGCTCGAATGAGTGCGCGGGTGCGAGGGGGTGAGTCGGGGGGGGAGGGTTTGCCGGCGATTGTGTGGCGGCAGCGCTGGATTATGATATTGGCGGTTCTGATGGGCCTGGTCGGATCTTTGATATATGTAACCCGAAAGCCATGTCTGTATCGGAGTACGAGCCGGATATACGTTGAGCAGAGCGGTCCGAAGATCATTACCGAACAGGAAGGGGTGATGACGCAGTCGAAAAATTATCTCTATACGCAATGTGAACTGCTGCGTTCGATGCCAATTCTGATTATGGTGGTGGAAGATCCGGCTATTGTACAAATGCAGACCTTCCAGGAGAAACAAAACGCAATCGGTTATCTGAAAGGAAATATGCAGGTATCGGTAGGACGCAAAGACGACATTATCAATGTATCGTTTCAAGGGCCTCAGCCGGAAGAGGCGGCTCAAATCGTCAATGCGGTGGTGGAATCTTACATCCAATATCACGCCAAGCATAAAAAGTCCACCGCCGGAGAGATATTAAAGATACTGCAAAAGGAAAAAGATAAATACGAGCAAAAACTTCTGCAAAAACAACAGGCACTTCTGGAATTCACCCGCCAGAACGGTACGGTGACATTCGATGATCATGAGAACAACATAGTGATGAAACGGCTGGTACGCCTGAGTGAAGCGCTTACGGAAACACAACTGGAGATCGCCGAAGCCAAAGCAGACTATGATGCCTTCCAGCCGATAATGCACGATCCGGATAAGGTACGGCAGTTTTTCCAGGTGCTGTATCAAGGTCAGGATAAACATCCCACTTTCAGCAATCAGGAGCTGCGGGAAGAAAATGAGAATCTGCTCATTCAACTGGAGATATTGAGGCGCGAAGGGACGGCGGATCATCCGGCGGTGCAGGGCCTTCTGACACAAGTAGCACAACTAAAACGCCGAGTCAGTGAGCAAGAAGATTCGCTGGTGCAAGGGTATCGCACGACTTTGATTCAGCGCTGGGTGGCCGGGATGAAGAAGGAAGCTCAGATCAGTGCAGCGCTGCAGAAGCAGCAGAAACTGGCCCTGGAACAAAACGCCAAGGAAACAGAGTACATGACGCTGCAATCGGATCTGCAGCGAACGGAAAAGTTGTGTAACATACTCGACAGTCGCATAAAAGAAATCAACGTAACCGAAGAGGCGGGTGCCTTGAATATCAGTATTCTGGAAAAGGCGCGAGCCTCAGGGAGTCCGGCGGAGCCACGTAAAAGTCGGATAGCCGGGGCGGGGGTGGCATTGGGCTTTATGGTGGGGCTGGGTCTGGCATGGTGGTTTGAGCGTAAGGATGAACGTTTCCACAGTCTGGAAGAGATTACAAGATTGCTGGAGTTACCGATTCTGGGGACAGTACCGGCCATGGTAGGCAAGAAGACGCCCTTGAGGATGGGACAAAAAGTTATGCTGGAACCGGCCGGGGAGGCAGCGGAGGCGTTTAGGGCGATACGCACAGCGATATACTTTGGGGTGCCGGCAGCGGAGGCGCGGACGATTTTGGTGACCTCAGCCAATGAAGGGGAAGGTAAGAGCACACTAGTGAGCAACCTGGCCATAACGATGGCACAGGCGGGACAGCGAACGCTGATTATCGATGCCGACTTCCGCAGACCCTGTCAGGATAGTATCTTCCCCTTATATGGATCGGGGGGATGGGAGCAGGGAAGCAGCCGGGAGATGATTGGCCTTAGAGAGGTAATTGCAGGCAGGGCAACTCTGGACCAAGCCATACAGTACAGCGGTATATGGGGATTAGATGTTCTGCCGCTGGGTATGAGCGAGAGTAGGCATTTCGAGATGCTCAGCAGTAGTGAATTTACCAAGTTGCTGGCGGAATGTTGCGGGCGGTATGAAAGGATACTGATAGATTCAGCTCCGATTCTGCCGCTGTCCGATGCCCGGATACTGAGCAGGATGTGTGATCAGACCATCCTGGTGATTTGTCAGGAAAGCTCCTCACGAAAAGACAGTGAGTCGGCGTGCGAAGGGTTGCTAAGTGTGGGAGGACGGATATTAGGGGTAGTGGTTAATGAGGTGAGCAGTAAAAAACAACGGTATAGCTATTATGGAGAGCTAGATTGTCGGGCAGGTCGGCAAGCAGAATATATGACTGGTAGTCGGCGTAAGCAGAAGGAACCAAATTACACAAAGAAAGTTTAAGCATAAGTCGGTACTGCGAGGGATAAAAAATGAAGATATATTTGATAGCATACCTCGGTTCGCTAGTGTTGGCGGTGTTGTTGACTCCCTTGGTTATGTATATAGCCCGGGTGCTGAATATCTTTGACGACCATAATGCCCGAAAGGTACATGCCAAGGCAATTCCGCGTATCGGGGGGGGAGCTATTGTGTTGTCTATGCTGGGAGTGATAGTTCCGGTGCTGATATTCCATAAGTCGCTGAGGGAGCTGCCGGGCGGGATACAACCGAAAATTATCGTGCTGCTGGCAGCAGGGGTGTTTATCTTCCTGGTGGGATTGATAGATGATATGTGCCGACTACGGGCACGGAGTAAGTTTCTAGCCCAGTTTGCAGCGGCGGCGGTGGTGTGCGCTTTTGGGATCAGGATTGAGTATATTACGCTGGCAGACTGGTTTACGCTGACGTTCGGCTGGTTCTCGTGGCCACTAACGATATTCTGGATTGTGGGGATTACCAACGCGGTTAATTTGATCGACGGACTTGACGGGCTGGCGGCAGGGATTTCGGGGATCGCATGTGCGGTAATCGCGGTGTTTGCGCTGTATACGGGACAACTATTGATGGCGGTTTTGATGTTGGCACTGTTGGGTAGTTTGTGCGGATTTTTGTTTTATAACTTTAATCCCGCGCGGATTTTTATGGGTGATAGCGGGAGTTTGTTTCTGGGATTTATACTGGCCGGTTCGAGTGTCTTGTGCGCCACGAAAAGCGCAACCATAGTCGGTCTGGCGTTGCCGACATTGGCGCTGGGGATACCAATTTTTGATACGCTGTTCAGCATGTTGCGGCGATTCCTGGAAAGGCGACCAATATTCACACCGGATCGCAGTCATCTGCACCATAAATTACTGGATATGGGATTACATCAGAGACATGTGGTGGTGCTGATATATTTTCTTACGGCGTCAATAGCCGGATTAGGTATGTTTATGATGGCGACCCGCAATGCGGGCAGTCTGATTATATTCGGGTGCGGATTGGTTCTGCTGTTATTGTTTTTCAGGATTTTAGGGGCGGTACGTTTGCGGGAGACGATAAGCCACCTGCAGCGTAAGCGATACCATTTTATGCAAGCACAGGAACACCAGAGTGATTTTGCCAGGGCACGATGCGTGTTTCACCAGGTTGATACCTTCAATAAATGGTGGCAGGCGGTACAGGAGGCAGGGCAGTTAATGGAGTGTATGTGGATGGTATTGACCCTGCAGGCGCGCTCGGGTACGAAAAAAACCATGCTATGGCGGCGAGAGGGAGAGGAAACGGATGCAGCAAAGCTGCTGGAAGTGACTCTGCCGGTGAAACAAAGACGAAAGGGGCCGGAGAATTCGGGATTGCGTCTTAATCTGGCGTTTAAGATCAACGGCTCGCTGGAGGCGGCGGGGAATCGGGCGGCGCTATTCAGCAGGTTGATCGAAGAAAACAGCGTGGGGGCGCTGCCCTGTCTGGAGCCGGAAAGGAGATACGAGCCGGAGCAGGTTGATTATGGGTTGGAAACGAGCCGTATCCAGGAGATTATGGCTCCGGCGAAAAGGCAATATTCTCCAGTGAGTTAAAATTTCATTACACAGCAATTGCATATTCTAATATTCAAGGTTAGAATGCCGGAAAGCCTTGTAGAAAAAACTGAATTTTTTGATATACAATATGATTAAAAAGGCATTAATAACCGGCATTACGGGACAGGACGGTAGTTATCTGGCGGAGTTCCTGCTGAACAAAGGGTATGAAGTTCACGGTTTGATACGACGGTGCAGCTCCTTTAATACTCAGCGGATAGATCACATCTACCAGGATCCACATGAACCAGATCCGCAGTTGTTTCTGCATTATGGGGATCTGACCGATGGGACAGGGCTGCGGGAAGTGCTGACGCGGGTGCAACCCGATGAAGTGTATAACCTGGCGGCGCAATCGCATGTGCGGATCAGCTTTGATCAGCCGGTCTATACGGCCCAGGTGGATGCAGTGGGTACAATACGGTTATTAGAGGCAATTCGGGATACCGGGATTAACAGCCGATTCTATCAGGCAGCCTCCAGTGAAATGTACGGCAGAGCGGTGGAAGTTCCCCAATCGGAAGCGACGCCATTTCATCCGCGGAGTCCGTATGGCTGTGCCAAGGTGTATGGCTATTGGCAGACGGTAAATTACCGGGAAAGCTATGAGATGTTCTGCTGTAACGGGATTCTGTTCAATCACGAGTCACCGAGGCGGGGAGAGACGTTTGTCAGTCGCAAGATTACGCGGGCGGCCACGCGGATCAAAGAGGGACTACAGGAAAAACTATATCTGGGTAATCTCGATGCGAGGCGCGACTGGGGTTATGCGGGCGATTACATTGAGGCTATATGGCTGATGCTTCAGCAGGAAAAGGCAGATGATTATGTCATCGCCACCGGTCAGACACATTCGGTGCGGGAACTGCTGGATCTGGCCTTCGATAAATTAGATCTTAACTGGCACGATTATGTGGAGATTGACTCGCGCTACTTTCGACCAGCTGAAATAGAAATACTGCAGGGAGATGCGAGCAAGGCGAGACGTGAACTGGCCTGGGAGCCGAAATTGAGTTTCGAAGAACTCATCGCGATGATGATCGAAGCCGACTGGGAGCTGGCCCGGCAGGAACGGGTGCTGGTTGAACATAAAGCAAATCAATTACCACATCGGGAATTCTAAACCATGCTCAATCTGGGCTCAGAACGGATTGTCATAACCGGCGGGGATGGTTTTTTGGGTCGTCATCTTCAACAAGAACTGCTCCAAAGAGGAGTGAAAAGTGAAAATCTGCTGGTACCGGTATCCCAAGAATATAATCTCACCCAACAAAATGATGTGGAGCGGATGTATAATGATATGAGGCCGAGCGTGGTAATTCATCTGGCGGCCCAGGTGGGAGGAATCGGGGCGAACAGGAGCAATCCGGGGCGTTTTTTTTACGCAAACATGGCGATGGGACTGCACCTGATTGAAGGAGGGCGAGTTTTTGGGGTGAAAAAATTCGTGCAGGTGGGGACAACGTGTTCATATCCAAAATTTACCCCGGTACCATTTCGCGAAGAGAATCTTTGGGATGGTTTTCCGGAAGAAACCAATGCCCCTTATGGGGTCGCTAAAAAGGCACTGCTGGTAATGCTGCAGGCGTATCGACAGCAATATGGATTTAAAGGTATTTATCTGCTGCCGGTGAACCTCTATGGTCCGGGTGATAATTTTGACCTGGAGACCAGTCATGTTATTCCAGCGCTGGTACGTAAGTTCTGCCAGGCATATGACAATAGCGAAGAGGAAGTGACGGTCTGGGGGAGCGGCTCGGCGAGCCGGGAGTTTTTGTATGTTCAGGATGCGGCGCGGGGGATTGTGCTGGCGACGGAGCATTACGACGGAGCTAAGCCGGTCAATCTCGGTTCTGGTTTTGAAATCACGATCAAGGAACTGGCGGAAAAAATCAAAGAGCTAACCGGTTTTAAAGGACGAATAAGCTGGGACACCTCCAAACCCGACGGACAACCGCGCCGCTGCCTGGATACTTCCAAGGCCAAGGAATATTTCCACTTCACCGCCCAAACACCTTTCGATGAAGGACTGATACGCACTATTAACTGGTGGCGGGAACAAGGGAAAGATAATGAAAAATCGTAGACCGTAGATGGTGGACGGTAGACCGTAAGAGAAAATCCCAAGGTACGAAACAGAAACCATAGTACATGTGGGATACACCACAACCTAGCATTCGGGAAAGCTGCGTGGGCAACAGCCATATTTAACTAATCATCGTCGTGTTTTTTAGATACTTCCAGTTGATGAGCCTGGGTTTTCAAGTTTTCCGCAAAAGTCTGGGGGGAGTATTTTTGTCCCTGAAAAATTCCGTTTTCTATTTGCCGCCAGCCGGAAACCACATTGAGGCGGCCGGGGTCACGCAGATCAAGAATGTCCTGAGCCATATCCCGCATATCATCGGGTTCTTTATCATAATGAGGGATAAGATAGGCAATCATATTATTATCGACATAGGCCTGGGCATCGGAAAGTTTATCACCAATGCCGATCTGGATATTAGTAAAAACATTTCTTAATTCATCCAGGGAGGCTGTTTTAAATTTTCCACTGCTGCCGAGAGCCTCCGAAATCTTACTGACAAATAAGGGACCCCGGGGATAGCCGTGCTTTTTGAGCCAGGTTTTACTCAGGTGAGTTAATAAATCCGGTCGGTGAGTTAAGTAGATTAAGCTGTACCGCCGGGCAAGGTGATGGGTAACCCGGACGGAATCGGCCATTGGTTTACCTCTGCCCAGCAATACATAAAAGAAGCTGGAATCCACTACCGTATGATCCAGATCTATTACCACAAAGGGAGTGTCCTTGGTCCGCACCGAAACCAGAAGTGATACCGGAGTAATCTGTTGTAAATCGGCATTTTCGGCCTCGGCGCCATCGATAATATGTACGGTAAACTCGTAATCACCGACTTTAGGGGGAAGCCAGGAAGCTTCAATCCAACCGTCGTCATCACTGGAGGCCTTTTGAATCAATTGACCATCGTGATAAAAAGCCGCGGAAACCCCCGGTATGTCTCGTAATAGTTTTGCTCGTTGTAACCGAGCCCTGAGTTTCACCGGTCGATTGGGCGGGGTTAAAACATCGAAGGCATAAAAAACAATTCCCTTTTCAGTTCCCAGAAATACGTTTCCGGCAATATCAGCGAGAGTGTCTTTCCAACCAGTTTTTTCTTCCTCCTTTGCAGGTGTTTCAGCAAAAGAGTGAGATTGCTCCTTTTTGTCGGACACTTTGATAGTAAAACACCCCCAAATACCAGTAAACAAACTCAGTAAAAATATAATACTTAATGCCCGCATGGAATATATCCTGTAACCCTATCAACAAGATGAAACAGCAACTGCATGGGCTTGATTCGACAAGCTCACCACAGGCGAAGCCCATCCTACCGCTACAACAAGATTAAACGCATTTTAGAATTATATTTTAAAAAAGGTATTCCGTCAAGTTCGTAAAGGGCCGGCGGGGTGACCGATTGAAAATCAAAAGGGATTAATTGTCATGGCGGGGGTCGGGGAGATAGATTTCGGTGAGGAGGGCACCGATGGGGGTAAGCAGGGTAAAGATAAAGACAGACCAGCAGAGGGATTTTATGAATATGGGTCTTAAAGGAATATCGGCGCAATAATGAGCAAGTGAGGAATGGGTTAAGGTATAAAGCAGGGCCAGAAGCAAGCCGGAGAAGACGGCCAGGATGAGGCGGCGAGATAGAGCGGTACCGCCGGCAAGAAGGGTAACGGCGGCGCCGAGTATGAGGGGAACGGCTAAAGTCAGATACCAGATTTCGGTGAGCCAGGGTAATATCTGATGGTGTTGGTGATATAGATGGTCGGCCAAGGCAAAAAGAGCAGCACCTGCCAAAGCACAAGGCAGGAAGTGCCAACGGCGGGGTTTTAGTTTGAGACGCCGTTGGGCACGGCGGGCCATGCGACCACGAATGGTCAAGGGGAAATTATAAAACATGCTGAAAACGGCATGCTCCAAGAGAGCACCCTTTTCGCCAAAAACAGGGACGGCGTGGACGGCACCGGTGGCCCAATGAGCGGCCATAAAGCGGGCGAGGACAGGATAGCGGTAGGCCATCTGGATGGGAAAGGCGAGGTAGCCGACGTATTTGAAGAAGCCCAGAAAGACGGCGATGTTGTAGTCCCTGAAATTACGCTCGCGAATGACCAGGTAGAGGACATAAGAACCACGGCAGATGGAGCCGGGGGAAATGGGGGTTATCTGGAAGAGGCCCAGGATAACCAGGGCGGCGGCAGAGGCCTCGGCACGAGTCATCTCGGGATGGGTGGCTACATAATACCAGGCTACAATTACAGAGACGATCTGAGTTACAGGGAGAGTACAGACGTGGACGGCAAGGCTCTTTAAGTATTTTTGAATGAAGGGTTCCTTGATCCGGTCAAGAATGATATCGGCATCTTCGTCGGTAACGAGATGATTTTTACGACCTTCAGAGATCATGTCGCGGAGCCATTGCTCGCGGAGGGCATTATTGAAATAAAGGCGAATCGGACGGATAAAAATAAAGGCGAGTTTTTCACGAGCGAAACTCGCGTCGGTGAGGATTCGGTGAATAGGGGCGGGCAGGACCGAAAGGGGTAAGTGGGCCAGGAAACGTAAATTACTTTGGGCCAGTTTCAAGGCGCGGGTTTCGTCGACTCGGCCGGCGCGGTGCCATTGGATGAGTTTTTCGGCCTGGCGGCCACGTAAGGCGCGCGAAAAATAGTCCCAACTGGTCAAAAGGGATACATAATGGCGGCGGTAATCGGAGCGGCCCCAAAGTTTGCGGATGGCATGGGAAAATAGAGATGATCCCAGACCGACAGCTAAAGCAAGGCCGGTAATCTTAATAGCTGGGTTAAACCAGGAGCCTTGATAATCTGCAAGGGCAGCGATACCCAGGCCGAGTGCCGCCAGAACGGCGGTAAGGGTAAGGGTTGAGCCTAGAAAATTGCAAAGGCCCAGCAGGAGAAATACAAAGGTCAAAAGTTTTGATTTTCTCAGAAGGTTGGTGTGAGAGTCGTCAGTAAGGTTGCGAACGCCAAAGCCGGTAACGGCGCTATCGAAAATGGTGGACCATAAACTGGGGCTAAAGAAAAGGCGGAGGTGGTTATGGGTAAGGTCGGGTTGAGAGTCGCGGTAGATCGAATCGCAGTTTTGTAACTCCTTGAAGGCGCCTTGAAGGTCGGCGAAGTTGTCGGGGTGGGCGTCGATAAATTTTTTGAGTTTTTGCAGGTTGCCGCGGTCGAACTGGACCAGGCTGCCGCGAAGGAGGCCCTGGAGGATGAGTTTGAAATCGCCGGGGCTCATGGGCAAAAAAGGTAAAAGGGTCAGGCCGGCCCGGAAATCGACGGCGACCAGACCAGATGTGGGATCGTGTTCGGTGTCGGAACTTTTGAGGCAGTTGGGCTGACTTTTACAGGTGGACCATTCGTACTGACGGGCAAATTCAGGGGCGCCGAGTTCGTGGAGGAGGTTAACAAAGTCGGCCATAAAGGTGCGCTTAGCGCGATATTCGGGGGAGTTGAGCTGAGCTTCGTTTACGGGTTTGCCGCGTTTCCAGCGCTTTAAGAGGTCTAGTCGGTCGTCCACTTCGAGGCGCCAGGTACGGCCGTCGATCCAATCGCTGAGCTCGCCACAACTACCCAAGGTGTGATCGACAAAGGTGGCGATGATATCTTTAACACAGTCTTCGGTGCCAAAGCGGATGCGGGCGGCGCGGCGGATGAATTTCTGCCAAAGGGCGCCAGAGCGGGCAGCAGCGGGGTTGGTCTGGAGCTGGAAAGGGGCCTGAAAACCGATGCCATAAAGGAAATTGCGAAACCACAGCGAACGGCGGGAAGGAGGGATGAGGATTTTCAGGGCCAGGATTCGTCCAGGCTCAAGGCCGGGGATGTCTCCGGCGGGAGCATCAATATCGAGCACCTTGACGCGATAGACCTGGCCGGCAAAGCCGCCGCCGACAAATTTTTCAACCAAGAAGCGGACCGTAGCGGGATGGGCAGGGAAGACACCCGTAATCTCATAGGTTAATTCGTCGCCGGGATCGTAATGCTGAACGCGGAGGGGGCGATGGAGCTGGGTTGATTGGAATTGCGCAGCAAGTTTGTGGGTGGTTTGAGCGGAATAGTCTGGAGACATTTGTTCTCCCAAAATAAATGCAGGGGTTATATACCCCATGCTAAAAAGGTTCGTCTGCCTTTCCAGTACTGAAAACAGGATTTCAGGACAGATCACCCTGTGTACAGGGACTCTATTTTATCGGTAAAAACCGACCAATACTTTGTATACAGTTCGATTTGGTTCAGTTTAAGATGATATCCAGCCAGCCCAGACGCCAGATGAGCTGGAGGGTGAGCTGGGCATAAAGGCCGGCTAGGACATCGTCGAGCAGGACGCCTAAGGAGCCGGGGAACTTTTCCATCTGCCGAACGGGAGGGGGTTTGATGATATCAAAGACGCGAAACAGGACGAAACCGGCCAGGGTGAATATGAGTATCTCTTTGGTTTGCCACTGGGCCAGGGGCCAGAGCCAAAGGTAGGTGAGGGCCTGGCCGCACTGCTCGTCGCTGACGATGACAGAGGGATCGGAGCCGTATTTTTTTATAAAACGGTCGCCGTAGGCTAAGGTAACGAGACAGCCGTGGAGGGCGAGCAGGAGCATAAGCCCGGCGAGCAGAAGAGGGTTAGGGCTGAGTAAGGCAGTAATTAAAAAAATCAGGGCGACAACCGCGGAGCCGCAGGTACCGGGGATGAGAGGTGAATAACCGGTACCCAGAACTGAAAGCCAAATACGATACATCAGACTTTTCCTAATTCCTTTGACAACATATAACGGGCTCTTGGATTCCAAACCATTAATTCAATATCCAATCCTAAAGCGACAAATTTTTTAAATAGTTCAGAAGACAAAAAATAATTTGTGAAAATTTTTTCATGGTGAGGGCCGAAGCAAATGGATAAATCGCCACGAATATCATTTCTCTTCAAAATTCTTTTTAAGGCATTTTTGCTATCCTTTATTTGTTCATAGATATCAAGAATATGGGCTGTGGCGGTTTCGTTTCTACGTTTGTAGCTATATAAACGCCAAGTACCCATCTTGGACCTGCGAGTTATCTTATCTGTCTTAAAAAGTATTTCGCCGCGTTTGCTAGTACTATCCGGAGTAATATTGAGGGTTTTTGTTATTTCATCGGGATTCAGATTTCTGTCCAATATTACTAGAAATACATTCCACCGAGTATCAAAGGGTTTATTCAGGCAAATTTTCTTATGCTTTCTTTTTACACAGCAATTTATGGGATAATCCGAATCAGGGTAAATTTTGAATTCTTTGTGTATATCCCATATTGTTGTTATATGGATGTCTATACCTAAAGAAGCAAATTCATTAACAAGGTATGACGGCAGAGCGTAACATCTATAATAAATATCTTCAGCAGGTTGATTTACTATAAAAATGGCCCCTTCGAAATCCTTCAATAGTTGCTGTATGTGTCGTTTGCGATCTTTAATTTGTTCGAGGATATATTCCATCCGGGTCACATAACTTGATTTTCCGGGGGCATGGCTTTTCATAATCCATGACTTATAATAACCTTGAGAAACAATATCCGGAGAAATGCCTATTTTATCTGTAACTTCGGAAACGTTCAAACTTCGACCAAACAGACAAAATACAACTTCTTGATATTTGATTTTAACTTTCTTTTTGAGTGTCATTTTATTTTGTAGGGTAATTACATTATTCTCCTACACATTGAAACTGTTCGATCCAATTGAATTTTTGATTGCCCCAATCCTGTTTATAATAACCCTCTTTTACACAGTGATGAAATGTTGACCACTGCCAATCAGCAACTCTGCAAACAAGTCCGTGTTTTACAGGATTGTAATGCAAATAATCCATGTGTTTAGCAAAGTCTTCCTGATCCCTTATGAGATGTTCCCAAAATCTTCTTTGCCAAATAGCGGCTTCACCAGATCGCTCACGCGACTTATTTCGTACGCCATCTCTACCCCCCTGATCACGATAATAAAAAGTGAACAATGATTTTATACCACCCCAACGAACCGAAAAATCTTTATCATTTTCAGGAAGTACCCAGATACAATGTAAGTGATCGGGAAGCAGACAAAATCCTTCCATCTGAAAAGGTCTTTTATCTCTTATTTTTTCAAAGGCTTTTTTAAGACATTTTCTAGCCAAATCACTTGTTAAAAATCGCTTTCGCTCGTGCGTTATTACAGTGAAAAAGTAAGTTCCGCCTGGACGATTGGTTCTGCGATACCATGACATTATAAAACCACCGTAAAGAAAAACGCGTGGGGCAAAGCCCCACCCTACCTATAAAGAAATCCTAAGAGAACGCGTGGGGCAAAGCTCCACCCTACATAATGAATCTTTATTGCCAGTTATTTTAATTTTTATTTCAAAGGAATGCTACCCAATAATTACAACATGTGTAGCGTTAAAACAACTACGATATTACTTACTACGCGAGTGTTCGAGGACGTGTTCGAGGTTTTTCAGGCAGGCGGAGACCTGGCGTTCCTTGAGAGTAAGGATGTCGCGGAGGGCTTCGCCTATGGCAGGGAGGTATTTTTCGATGTAGCTGCGTTTTAAGGCTTCTTCGCGGCGGCGCTTCTGGCCGCGGAGATAGCGGCCCAGGCGGCGGCCGTTCTCAGAGAGGGCAAGTTTGATTTCCTTGATAATTTCGGGATAGTGGGCGACGGCCTCTTTGCTCTCGGAGGTGAAGGGGACCCAGACGGAAGCAATATGGACGATGACGGTGACGGGTCCGGCGGGCAGGGCGCCGCGACTCTGGGAAAGGCCGTAGAGCCGCCAGTTGGTCTGTAAAATAGATTTGAAAATGGCGCAAGCGGACTGCTGATAGAGCAAGGGGACGCGGTTGGCAAAGCGGAGGACGCGAATGAGCTCCTGAGAATCGTTGTCAGAATCTTTACCACCATTCTTATCGCCGTTCCTGCCTTCATAGCCGGAGCCACCATAGGCAAGGGCAGCCTCGATCTGGAAGGGGTTGCCGCGATAAACAGCCGGGGGGCGGGTGCAAACTGAATAAAACTCGGCATCCACGACCTGTTTGAGGCCTTTGAGCAGTTCATCTTCACCAATAGGAACGACGCAATTGGTGCTGGGGGCCATGATCTTGGTTTGACTAATTGCCTGGTAGAGTTTTTCCAACTGAGCATGTGAAAGCCTGGAAGGTCGAGTGCGAGATGAAATGTTAGCCTTTTCCAAAATCTGCTGACTGATACGAGAACTAACCCGGGAAAATTCACCAGTGAGAAACGAAGCTGTCGTAGAACACTTGGTGTCCTTGGTCATCTTCATCAGGACGCCCAACTCGACGCCATAGGGATGGGGTTTGATGGCCTTGGGAACAGTGACCGTGTTCTTAACGGTGCGATCATAAATTTTCTCCTGAGAGTCCGGGGTTAAATAGCGGATCTGGGTGTGGGGGTTGGTGATGGCGGTTTGATTGATGTATTCATCGACGCTCTGGCGACCGCGCTGATAGCGGGCTTCGAGTTCTATTTCCACACGAGTGCCGTTCTTAACGTCCCAATCAATTACCTCGTCCTTAATGATGTCGGGACGGTTCTTTTTGGTATCAATGCATAGTTCATAATGATGGGCCTGACTGCGGGGACCGGTTTTGCTATTAATCTTGACGGATTTGCCGGTGGTCAGCAAGCCATACATTCCGGCGGCAGAGATACCGATACCCTGTTGGCCCCGGGCCATGCGCAGGGTATGAAACTTACTGCCATAAAGTAAACGGCCAAAGATGTGAGGGATCTGGGCCTTGACGATACCGGGACCGTTGTCCTGAACCCAGACGCGAAAACGATTTTCAGCGGTCTGCTTGATACCGATTTCAATTTCGGGCAGGATGCCGGCCTCTTCGCAGGCGTCGAGGGAATTGTCGACGGCTTCCTTGACGGCGGTGAGCAGGGCCTTGCTGGGATTGTCGAAACCGAGCAGGTGGCGATTTTTGGCAAAAAATTCGCTGATGCTGATCTCGCGCTGGCGGGAAGCAAGATCAAGGGCAGCGGCTTCGATATGATCATCGGTCACAGCCCTTGCCGAGGATTTTTTACGAGAAGTGGTTTTGGTCTTGCTCTTTTTGGCAGTACGTTTGCGAGCAGCCGTCTTAGATTTTTTGGTTTTTTTGCGGGCGGTTGCCGAGGTAACAGACTTCTTTTTTTTCCTGCTACGTTTTGAGCCGGAAGAGGAACCGGCAAATGAAAAACTTAACTGTCCTTTGACATCTTTTTTCTTTTTTCGGGCCATCAGGTCTCCATACCAGCCATATTCCACAGTCCCCAACACAAAGGAAACAGTGGGCCAAGGGCCATAACACAAACTAATAAACGTCCAACATGCTTAAGCTCTACTTATGCAAGGCATAAGTCTCGCGTAAAGCATGCCACCCTATGCAGCTTTCCAAATCAGATAATAAAATGATGATAATAATAGTACCATTTTGACACAAGGGAAAATTCCGTTATGCTAGATGATATATATGGGCAGAGCCGGCAGTCAAAAGTAAACAATAAAAGGGTTGAAAAATGCATAAAAGTATAAAACTGATACAAGGTGATATAACGGGTCAGGATACGGAGGCGATTGTCAATGCAGCGAACAGTTCGCTGATGGGGGGCGGGGGCGTGGATGGGGCGATCCACCGGGCGGGAGGGCCAGAAATTTTGGAAGAATGTAGGCAGATAGTGGAGAGGCAGGGTAGGCTGCCGGCTGGTGAGGCGGTGATCACGACGGCGGGGAAGATGAAGGCGAAATATGTGATTCATACGGTGGGGCCGATATGGCGGGGCGGTGGACAAAATGAAGAGGGGCTGTTGGCAAGTGCCTATCGTAATTCGCTACAAGTGGCGATAGAGAACAAGATAAAAAGCGTGTCTTTCCCCTCGATCAGTACGGGGGCGTACCGGTTTCCCATAGAAAAGGCAGCCCGGATCGGACTGAAGACGGTGGATGAATTTTTGCGAGAGCAGCCGTTGGAAGAGGTGCGCTTTGTTCTTTTCAGCAGTTCGGACCTGGAAGTTTATCAGAAAGCATACGAGCAATTACAGGAATAACCAAAGATTAAACCACAACTTAAAGATAGTGGCAAACTACTTACTGAAACGATAACATTGTGAGGGAAAAGGGAGGCAGGGTGGTTTGCCATTTTCCCGTCGTGGGGTTCAGGTTGACAGGTATCTCATTAAGTTCACATATATCTTTGGAAATATCCTGAGAAGACAAACTTACCGCGTGGGCGCGAGAGGCAGTAAAACCACTTATATCAATTACGGCAGTAGTTTTTTGCTGGGGACCATTTTTATTTAACAGAAATACCCATAGGGTTTTTCCGTCCTGACTAAGGGCAGAGAAGTGAGGGACAGAAACCTGATCAGAGCTGCTTTGCAGGAGCTTTTGGCCCAAGACATTCGAGAATAACTTAAAGACATAGAAGCTGGGGGTGGGTTGGCGTTTTTGCTGATCCAGTACAGAACGCATCTGTCCATAAATGCCGCTCGCTTCCCAGGACAAAGGCCAAATACAAGCCATATAAAGCCCACCCCGGACGAACTGGGTGAGCATCTCGGCCTGCATGAGGGCATGCTGGAAACGGGAGAAGCGGGCATTTTTGTTCGGGGCGATGTTCCACTCAAGTGAAGCCAGTTTGATATGTGGATCTATTGATTTTACTTTTTGATAAAAACCTTGAATCTCCCGGGCAAAGGAGGGACCGACATATCTTTGCTTTGGGCAATCACGACACCACTGCCGGACCTTCATGGGATTATCCTTGAGCCATAAATCCCAGGTACAATAGCCGTGGGCCCAGTAAAAATGTAAGTCGATAATATCTATATATTCATGTGTCTGGGAAATCAGATATTCATGTTCGGCCCAATATCGGGGGTCGCTTAAGAGGCTGTCCCAGCCGGCGATGATTTTGATGTCAGGGTCTACCGCTTTGAGAGCCGGTACGAATTGTTTTATGCAGCGGACGTAATCCTGAGCAGTCAGGTCGTCGCAGTTATGTTTGTAATAGGGCTCATTATCAAGATACCAGTAAGTAACATGGTAATTTTTCAATTTACAATATTTGACCCAGCGGACAGCTTCGCCGATACTGTCCTTCAGGCGATTATATTTGATCCCTGACTGAATATTAATACCAACTAAGGGCTCAGCCCCAATAAACCTGCATTGCCGGATATAATCGTCGATACTCATATATTTGTCGGTGGGCGGATAAGTCTGGGGATTGATATTGGGGTCCCACAAATCTATGTTCCAATGGTTGCAGGGCTTTTCCCAGTGAAATTTCGACGTTTCACAACCACCAGGATAACGAAGCAGGCCCACTTTTAATTTGCGCAAGTATTTGGCTATCCGTCCGTCGTCCCACATTTTATCGTTGTCATAATAGTAACTCAAATTGACACCGGTGAGCATGGGGCAGATATCGCCTTTGACAGTGTGGGCGGAAACCGTGATGAGAACATTTTGCTGGGGGGTCGGTTCCTTTTCGGTACCAAGACAACAGGTCAAATGGAAGTTAGCCAAAAGTGTCGAGGCAAAAAGGAAAAATAGATATCTTTTGTTATGCAACATAATCATTTTCCAAGTTGGCAACGTAAGTTGCAGCTTGATAGAAACTGAATATCTCGTTATTGTCATAATACAGGTTTGCCCAAGGGCAAACAAGATATTTCAGGCGTGTGCATTCAGAGAGAAATAAGCAGCAGATATTTGAGGAGTACGCAAATGGCTGTTATACATAGCATCTATCGTGAATCCGGTGAGGTCAGGATAAACACAGAGACATGCAGGGGATGCGGGATGTGTGTGCAGATATGCCCGGCTGAATTACTGGTAATGGAAAGTGGAAATGTATGCGTACAAGATGACAATTCCTTCGGGTGTATCGCCTGCGGTCATTGCATGATGGTTTGTCCGGAAGGGGCTATAACAGTAAGGGGACGCGGCGTTACGCCGGATGACTTGATGCCGCTGCCGGAAAGCAAGATGAAAGCGGGGGCGGAGGAACTGGCCGCTTTGATGCAATCGCGGCGGAGCGTGCGGCGATTCACTAATCAAGAAGTGGAACCTGCGGTTATCGAGCGGATCATTGAAATGGCAGCGACAGGTCCGATGGGTATTCCACCCTGGGATGTAGGCTGTTCGATAATCCGAGGCCGAGAACAAGTACAGCGCGTCGCCAAGAAAGTGGTCAAAGGCTATAAGGGATTCCTTAAGGTTGTCAAGCCGGGGCTGCTGAGATTGATGCGCCCCTTCATCGGCAAAGCGAAGTATGAATTTTTTGTCAACTTCGTTATTCCGCTGGCGGAAACGTATGTGGGCGGACACGGTGAAGGTCGTGATCTGCTCTTCTATGGGGCACCGGTGGTGCTGATATTCCACCATTCACCTTATGCCGAATCGACCGATGCTACAATTGCCTGCACGTACGCAATGCTGGCGGCGGAATCGCTGGGGTTGGGAAGTACGATTATCGGCGGCGCTACCCCTATTCTACAACGAAACAAAAAACTATGTCGCAATTTGGGTATTCCGGTCGGCAATACGCCGTCCATAGCGATGATCCTGGGATATCCGGCTACTAAATTCAGGCGTACAATCCGACGGCGATTTACCAGTGTTGTTGAGGCTACCCTATTTGACAACAGAAGCTAAAACGTGGAGCCGTCAGCAAGCAGAAAGAAACCGGGGACAAAACAGTAAAAAGGAAAAAATAATTTCGATAAACCAGCAGGATAAATTCGACGATATAAAATGTGGTCCTTGAGGATAGATGTTTTCCGATGGGGAGAATGTCGGAGATGAAAACATGTTATCCATCAGGCTAACAAAATCAGAGCAGAATAAACACACTCGGGACGCGCTGGGTCGGTGCATGGCCAACACCGACCCTATTTTTTTGCCTGAAAAACGGATCAGGCTTTGGGGGCCTTGGGGCGAATGTTGAGGTAGAGCTCACGAAGCTGGTTCTCGCTGACGGGAGTGGGAGCGTCGGTGAGCAGACATTGGCCCTTCTGGGTTTTGGGGAAAGCAATCACGTCGCGGATATTATCGGTACCAGTTAAGAGCATGACGGCACGGTCGAGGCCCCAGGCGATGCCGCCGTGGGGAGGGGTGCCATACTTGAGGGCGTCGAGGAAGAAACCGAAACGCAGCCGGGCCTCTTCATCGGTAATACCCAAGAGCTTGAATACCTTAGCCTGAACCTCCTGCTGGTGGATACGAATACTACCGCCGGCAAGCTCGTTGCCGTTGAGAATAATATCGTAGGCCTGGGAGCGGATGTTACCAGGGTCAGTATCCAGTTTTTCCAGGTCTTCAGGGACGGGCGAGGTAAAGGGATGGTGCAGGGAATCCCAGCGATTTTCCTCCTGGTTGAATTCAAACAAGGGAAAATCAACCACCCACAAAAAGTCGTAACGATTTTCGGGGATCAAACCAAGGTCGGCGGCCAGCTTGCAGCGAAGAGGGGCAAGTGATTTATTGACTACCTCGGCGGTATCGGCCACCATTAAAACAAGATCGCCGGGCTTGGCATCAAAGCGCTGGATTAATTCCTGGCGCTGGTCGGGGGTGAAAAACTTGGCGATACTACTTACCAGCTCGACCTGGGTGCCGTCTTCAGAAGCGTTGACCTTAAACCAAGCCAATCCCTTAGCGCCGTAACCACCGATAAAATCAGTCAGGCCTTTTTCGATATCGCTGCGGGAGAGTTCGGCGGCGCCGGGAGCACATAAACCTTTTATAATACCGCCGGAGTTGACGGTGTTGGTGAAGACCTTGAACTCGCTCTGGGAGGCGATGTCGGTAATATCTTTGAGGAGCATTTCAAAACGCGTGTCGGGCCGATCGATGCCATAGTCGTCCAGGGCCTGCTTATAACTCATGCGAGGCAGGGGAAGTGTGACCTCGGCACCTAGGATTTCGCGCCAAACCTTAGCGAAACAACCTTCGGTAAGGGAGATGATGTCGTTCATGTCAATAAAGCTCATCTCCACGTCGATCTGGGTGAACTCGACCTGGCGGTCGGCACGAGGGTCTTCATCACGGAAACAACGGGGTATCTGGATATAACGGTCCATACCGCTGATCATCAGGATTTGTTTGAATAACTGGGGTGATTGGGGCAGGGCGTAAAAAGAACCGGCTGCCAAGCGGGAGGGTACGAGGAAGTCGCGGGCACCCTCGGGTGTGCTCTTGGCCAGGACGGGAGTTTCAATTTCATAAAAGCCGTGCTCCTGATGATATTGTCTGATAATCGAAGTGGTTCGATTGCGTACGCGCATGATATGCTGCATGCGGGGACGGCGGAGATCAATATAACGATATTTCAAGCGGAGTTCCTCATTTACGTTGGTGGTATCGTCGGCGGTAATCTCGAAAGGAGGAGTCAGGGCCCTGTTATAGATTTCCAACTCATGGACAAGGACTTCAATGTCGCCGGTGAGCATTTTAGGATTTTCCATGCCTTCGGCGCGATGACGAACCTTACCGCGAATGCCGATGACCCATTCGTCACGGATGGCGCGGGCCTGATTATGAATGTCGGAATTGATCTCGGGATTAAAGACAATCTGGGTGATACCCTCCCGATCGCGCAGATCGATAAACACCAGTCCGCCATGGTCGCGATAGGACTGGACCCAACCGGACAGGATCACCTCTTTGCCTTCATCGGCAGAACGCAATTCGCCACAATTATTTGTTCTCTTGAGCATAACTTTTTCTTTCGTATTCCTTTTACATTTCTATTTCATAAGAGGCAGTAAACTTTCACCATCAAATAAATATTGCCCGGTTCGGCCCGGTGCAATCATCTCAATAATCGTAGGGGCCAGGTCAACAGTTCGAGCCGTATTGAGGACAGTTTCTTTGGGTATGCCAGGTCCGGCAAATATCATCGGCATCCGCATATCGCCCGGAGTTACACCACCGTGACCACCAATAATATGGGGGTCAAAGTCCCAATTGTCGGCGGCGAAGGCCACCAAATCACCGGCACGAGGGGAATCGAACAACTCGACGATCTGGGCGGGCAGGTCGGGATAGCTGGTATGGGCCGTAGCGGCCAGCCAGACACGACCGTCGTGATAATTACCATCAAAGACGTCGTTCGGGGGCGACAAGATATCATACTCGAGAGGATCCCTACCGTCAATAATCCGATAGCGATATTGTTTGCGGTTCAAAGAAACAGGTGCTGAATCTCTGCGTTCGATAAGGGCAAGGCCCCGGGAAGACTGAACTATGATACCGGGTGGTTGGCGATAGGCCACAATATCAACGGCCGGTTGCCGGACAAACAGATCGGCAAAGGGGGTAATTTTTTGGGGGGGAGCCGGTTGAGACCAGTCGGAGCCGGTTTTAAGATAGAGCACGGCCCGGCGACCGGCACCATTGGTCAGGACGGCATTATATTTCCGAAAATAATTAGCCCGCTGACGATAACTCTGGCGCTGATCTGGTCCGGAGGAAGCTATTTTTAGATCAAAATTCTGCTGTAAAAGCTTCTTAATATCCAAATTATTACCCGGAGCGCTGTGGACCATGCCGTGATCTGAAACCAAGACAAGATAGGTGCTTTCCAGAAGGCCGCTTTTTTCCAGAGAGTGGCAGATATGACCAACCTGACGATCGACATTCTCCAGACTTTCCCGGTAGCGCGGGGAATTGGGGCCGTCGCGATGTCCGATTTCATCGGTGGCAGGGAAATAGGCAAAGATAAGAGCAGGCCAATGATTCACCCGGCGGGCAAGTTGGGCAATGTCCTTAAATCGCCGCGCAGTCCAGCGATCGACACTTTCGTACAAACCAAAATACCAGCAGGTGCCTGACTCGGCCCAGTTGGCGATATGGTGATAGGAGCCGCGGGCAAGCGGGGTCTGAATAGTAACACTAAATTTGTCACCCAGAATTTCATAGATATTGGGGACGAAATAATCCTGGTCAATATTACGATAGGTGGGGATGGAATTATAATCGGAAAAAATAAGACGGTTGCGATCGAAGAAAATGTTACCCAGGATGCCATGATGAGAAGGGAGGCGACCGGTGGCGAAGGTGGCGGTAACGGCATAAGTAATGGAAGGGACTGTGGTGACGGCGGTGTCGACGCTGCAGCCGCGCTGAACCAGATACTTGTTTATATTTGAAAGCTTGCCTTGCTGGAGCATCTGCTGAAAGACATCGTTATTAACACCATCGACGAAAAGAATTATCACCTTGCGCTGAGATACTATGATATTGTCATTTTTAATGAGCTGGTGGGTCTCTAGCTCAGCACAACCGCTGAGAGTAACGCAGAGCAATAACCAAAAAAGAATTTTATATGATTTCATAGGAATTTTTTTGAACGTTATGTATTTATCAGTGAAGGACACGGCCAAAATGACCGTGGCACATCTATATTAGGGATTAGAAGTAAATTTTACCATCTTTTAGCCAGGGCCAAGCCGGCGGAGCCGGTGTAAGGGTCAACATAAGGAGCAACGGTGAAACCGGCCAGGCGAATTTCCTCGTTTTTACTGACGGCGTGGCCGATAGCAATACCGATGAAGGCGCCGGAGATGACATCAGAAAAATGATGATTGCGGGCGTCGATCCGTTCATAACCCACATAGCCGGCAAAGGCGGTCAGGGGTACGCCAACCCAGGGTCCGTATTCATGCCACATTACCGTGGCCAGGGTAAAACTGCTGGAAGTATGGCCGCTGGGCCAGACGTTTTCGTTACCGTTGGGGGCCTCTGTGCGGGCAGATATTTTGAGAATAGAGGTCACAATACCATTAAAGGCCAAAGCTCGCAGGAGGGTCTTGGAGGATTCGTAGTGGGGCAGGTCCTGCCGAGCCAGGCTGGTGAAATACAGGGCGCCGGCCAAGGCAAAGTGAACACCGGGATTGCCACCGGCATCGCCAGCAGTGTCCCAAAAGGTATTGAGCTGAGAGCCATGTTTTTCAACATAGCGCTGGACCCGGTCGTCGGCATTGGGGCCGTGGAGGACTATCCCGGCTACGCCGGCGGAGCCCAGACAAAGCAAGCTACAAGGATTTTTAACCAGGGCTTTGGTATCGTCCCACAAACGAGGGGCAAATTCCTTACTATCGCGACCCCAACTGCGCCAGAAGTCATCAGGATAGGCAGGGCCCCGCCTTTGGGGCCAGGGGACATAGCGCAGCGATTCTGAAGATTTCCGGGATTCATTCGAAGCAATCGTTGACGAAGCTGATTTGTACCGAGGTGCGTTTTGGGAATCGGTCCGTTCGGTAGGCTGGGAGGGCATATCGTCGATTGACTTGGAGCGGGGAGATGGGCTATGACGAGGGCCAGAGTTGCAGCCGGCAAGCGAGATAATCATAAGTAAAATCGCTAAGGCATTTTTTTTCATATGTATCTCAAAAAAAACTATACGCAGAAAAAGTTACGATAACACACACAGGTAACGCCGGGGCAAGCCATCAGGACGAAAACACTGTTGTTTGATATAAGAAAGGAAGTATAACAAGTGCAGAGCTCCTTTGTAAAGGCGCCCTTGAAATCAGCATCCTGAAAGCGTAAACTACGCTTTTGCAATGGAATATATGATGGGCCAATCAGGATAGGTTCCGGGCCTTTAACACTTAATACTTTTGTAAATAATTACGCCTTCTATGGCTACATCTTCAACTATGGGTGCAGGGGGACTGGTAAGTATTCGTCTGGGTCCAATGAGCTGGCGGGTCGAGAGCGGGTTTCAGGCCCGGATCATAAGCCCGTTCGCACCCCCCTGGAATAACCTCGGAGAAGACAGCCGGTCACAATTGATAAAAAGTAATCCCCAGCGTCGAATATATCTATTCAAAGGGGAAGAGAGGGAACTCTACGTAAAAGAATATTTTGCCGCCAAGCTGACAGATAAGCTCAAATGGTGGTATCGGCGCTGCCCGGGACAGGTAGAACTGGAAAGGCTGCAATATGCCCAGCAGCATTCGGTTCCGGCACCGCAGCCGGTAGGATGGGCCGTGGGCGAATGGGAAGGTCAACCTAAAAGTATCCTGCTAACCGAATCGCTGGGCGAGATGGTCACACTGGAGGATATGCTTTGGGGGGCAAAACCTGTAAGCAGGGAGGGGCTGATGGCAGCACTGGGAGCAGCGGGGGTGCTGCTGGCCCGTATGCACAGGGTGGGGATGGAACATCACGATCTGCATACAGGAAACATTCTCCTGCCGAGAAGTAGCTTAACAGAAAACATTTCAAACAAGGATGTTCAGGCCTATATAACCGACCTGCAAAATGTGGTTATCCGACGGGGCGGGGGCATAATGAGTCCCAGACCGGCGAAAAATCCCTGGTCAGGGGCCTTTCGACGATGGCGGCTGGCGAATACGGCTATGCTGCTGGCAGGTATCGAGCCCCTGACTAATCGAATGCGCCCCGACAGCAGCATCAATATCGCCAAGGATGTTTTTCTAAGGTCCTTCGTGCGTAATTATTTGACTACCCTGGCGGGTCTGGAGAAATGGTCCTCCAGTGTTCCGCTGAAAGGACATGGAACCTCAATACCAGCGGTAGCGGCCCAACCCCAGGCGATGCAGGAGATGCAGGATAGGTATTTTGGGAAATTAGCCGATCTGATAGATTCAAGGCAGAGATGGTATTATCGCAAAAGGGACAGGCGGGCGTTGCGTAATTCCAGATATGCCCAGGAGATTAAGCTGCCGGGCGGCTGGTTAGCACGAGTTTATCTGAAAAGCCGATATCCGATGGATTTTTCAACCGCCAGCAGCCATAGCTTTACCACAGAAGATTGGCAGAAGGTGCTGGCAGAACCGGAAACGCTGCTACAGGAAGGTGCGATCCTAAAAAAAGGCGGCCACAATACCGTGCTGGTCACACCTATAACCATCGGCAAGGTACCACTGGATGTTGTTATCAAGCATACCCGGCTACATCGGAGTGGGCGGGGTTGGCTGCAGGCACTTAGGGAAAGCCGAGCCAGGCGGCAGTGGCAACGGGCAAACGCACTGATCAGCCGGCAAATACCAAGTGCCTGGCCGCTGGCGATGCTGGAGCGGTTTAAGGGGCCTTTTCTAAAAGAAAGCATATTCCTGTGTGAGCGGATTTGTGCGGCAGAGGACCTGCACCACTTCCTGGAAAGCAATCCCCTATCTGATAACCCTGTGATAATTAGGGAGTTAGCAGATAAGTTGGGGAGAATATTAGGGCATCTGAGACATTGCGGCTTTAAACACAGGGACTGCAAGGCAACCAATATCCTGATTCAATGTGAACCAGGGTTGGCGATTATGGGAAAAAAATTTCCCAGTTTTGTCGAAACTAAGGCAAGCACAATTAGCGTTAGACCCCTGCTGGTGGATTTGGACGGTCTGAGGCTGCGGATGTTTAATTGGAAATACTGCAGTCATGAAGCCCTGGTCCGTCTGGCAGTGTCGGTAAGCTCAAATCCAAAGGTAAAACTATACGATATTGTGCGAGTATATCGGAGATATCTTGATTACCTGGACATGCCTGAATCACGTAATTGTTTTTTAAGAAAGAAGTTATGGAGAAAACTTTCGCGGCAAGTTCAAAAGAAGCTTTCCCAAGATAGTGCCAAAAAACTGTATAACCGCGAATTTACCAAAATTCTCATCGTTAAACCCAGTAGTCTGGGGGATGTGGTACGCTGTATGCCAATACTGCATTTTCTACGAGAGCGGTATCCCAAGGCCCGGATAAGTTGGCTGGTCCAGAACGAATATGCAGATATTCTCAGAGCAGAGAAAGAACTAGATGAAATTATTGAATTTGACCGCAAATACTTCGGTAAAATCGCTTATTATCCGAAGGCAACCTGGGATTTTTGCCGATTTTTGGGCAATCTGCGTCAAAAACAATTCGATTTGGTACTGGACCTACAAGGTTTGTTCCGGAGCGGTTTCTTATCCTTAATCACCGGCAGCGGAGTCCGGCTGGGATTTGCTGATTCCCGTGAGTGGGCAACGCTGTTTTATTCACACAAAATAAGTGTCCCCGCCCAAAAAGAGCACGTAGTAGAAAGCTATGGGCGGACTATTCAACCTTTACGGGCCCCAGATCAGCCGATAAAGGCAGAGGGACTGAAAATCGGTTCAGGTAATTTGCATAATAAGAAACAGCCAGAAGAGCTATGTTTTAAGCTCACAATAGAGCCGGAATCTCAAAGCCGGGCGCGGGAAATGCTGCAACAGGCCGGAGTGACGGAGGGGGATAAATATATGGTTATATTGGCCGGGGGGACAGAGGCGGCCAAGCGATGGGATCCGGGACGATTTGCTACCCTTGCCGATAAGGTCCATAATTGCTATGATATGAGAACGATATTACTCGGGGCGGGCAAGTGTGAAGAGGCTATAGGTGAGGAGATCGCCCCCGCAGTTCGGCGTGAGAAGCAAACAAGAAGCTCTGAGCAAGGCAGCAACGAAGCACTGACCAACAAAGGTGTAATAATCAACCTGGTCGGTCAAACCAGTCTGCAGGAGATGACGGCGATTCTGAAGGAAGCAGCATTAGTAGTAGGTAACGATTCGGGACCACTTCATGTGGCGGCGGCACTTTCAGTACCATTAGTAGGACTATATGGACCTACCGATCCGGCGGTGGTGGGACCCTATGGGCAGTTGGATGGGGTAGTACAGGCCAGTAGCAATATACCTCGCAAAAGACGTTATAGTCGTCTTAAAGAACATCAGATGGTAAACATTACCGTGGATGAAGTGTTCGAAGCGGTTAAGAGAAAGATATAGTCTGAGAACAATGCTTTCCCTGACTAAAACAGCTAAACAAATTGAGCGGTTTGTAATATATCGCATCCTGCACGTCGATGATACACCCCACCGGCTGGCGCTGGGACTGGCGTTAGGAATGTTTGTGGCCTGGACGCCAACCATCGGATTTCAGATGATACTGGTATTGCTGCTGGCACCACTTATCCGAGCCAACTGCCGAGTAGGGATACCGGTGGTCTGGGTTTCCAATCCATTTACTCTCTTGATAATATACGGGCCTAATTACTGGTTGGGGAGGCATTTTCTGAACCTGTTCATGGACCGGCCGGTCGTCAACCATGATATGATCAAAGATAAACTAAGCAGCGAATATCTGGGGTATGTATTAGCCCATTTTCACGAGGAACAGTTTTGGCATAACCTGAGGGAACTGTTGGTGAAATTTCTGGATGTATCGTTGGATCTCTGGGTGGGCAGTATCATAATAGGATTTCTGGTGGGCGGGATCACATACGTGGTGAGCATCAAATTCATCGTGTGGTATCGCACACATAGTCCCAAGTTCCGTTTATACTTGCGCCGTAAAGCAAGAGTAGATGCGCGAAAAAATAAATGAGTATATGGGTATATGAGTGTACGAGTTGAAAAGAGAAAACATGTCGGGTGCATCGAAAAATAGTAGTCAAGAACAGCCTGTAACGGCTTCGCTGGAGTATAACCATCCGCTGGAGGAATGGCTGGGCCGTGACTGGGTACGTTGGATATTAAAAAAATTGAGTGCAGATCGGCCCGGAAATACCGGGTGTCATCTGGAAAGGTCTCTGGCAAGTTATGGAGATCCTCAGGCAAAACTACATGAAAAAGTAGTGTATTGGCCCATTCATAAGGTAATTGACCTGATGCGAGGGGATATGCCGCGAGAGGAGCTGTGGGGCAAGTTGGGAGGACATAAGCCGACGGTGAGGGGGATTGTGGCCACGGCGCGGAGCGTAGCTGATCTGGGGCTTTCGGTACCACAACGGTGGCTGATGCCGCTGTTTGTAGTATGGAACTTTACGAATCGCTGCAATTTGAATTGTCGGCACTGCTATCAGAATTCTACCGCCAAAGTAGCGGACGGGGAACTAAGTCTGAAAGAGAAATTAGCCCTGATCGATGCATTCGGGCGAAATTATGTGCCCATGGTAGCCTTTGCGGGGGGGGAGCCCCTTCTGAGCAAAGACCTGGAACCTACGCTGGAGCGCTGCCAACAATATGGGATTCATACGACCATAGCCACGCACGGGGGACTGCTGACGAAAGAACGATGCGAGAGATTGGCGCAACTGGGGCTCAGATATGTGGAGGTGTCGCTGGATTCTATCGATCCGGAAAAACATGACCGGTTCCGGGGCCGAGCAGGGATGTGGCGGGATTCAGTTGAGGGGATAAAAAACGTGGTGGCAACAGAGGGGCTGAGGGCGGGGCTGGCGATGTGCGTGACACGTTCGAATTTTGAAGAAGTGGATGACATGATAAAATTTGCCGTGGAATTGGGGGTGAGCTGTTTTGCTCACTTCAACTTCATTCCGATCGGGCGGGGGAGAGAGATGGCGGGAGAAGATATAACCCCTGAACAAAGAGAAGAGCTGCTCAAACTTCTGCATAAATGGATGCAATCACGGCAGATTGGAGTGATCAGCACGGCACCGCAGTTCGGGCGGATTTGCCTGACGCACGCAGATGAGGAAGGTCTGATTTCCTGTTCACATGCAGGCAATGGACCGGGAGTAAAGGCGCGCGTAGTGGCGCGGTATCTGGGGGGCTGCGGGGCGGGACGGACGTATGCGTGTCTGCAGCCCAATGGAGACATAACGCCTTGTGTTTATATGCCCGGGCGAATTATGGGAAATGTACGAGAAAAAAGATTTCAGGATATATTTCAGAAAAGTGAATGGTGGGATCTGCTGTGTAATCGGGAGGAACGGGAAGGAAATTGCGGCAGTTGTGATTATCGCTGTTACTGCGGGGGCTGTCGGGCTCGGGCGGATGCTTACCTGGACCGACTGGACCATTCCGATCCAGGATGTATTAACAATCTGCCGATCTGGGAACAGTTAAAACCAGCAGAGGGAGAAACCATTCAGACCGACAATCAACAAAATCTTTATAGGCACCTCAAAGCGCCAGGTATATAAGAGAATAAGAACATGCTTAAACTCAGTTTATGCTCTGCATAAACTTCGCGTAAAGCATGCCAACCCACACGTGGATAACGGGTTTTAATCGGAGATTTTGAGTACAGCGGCGCCGTTGATTTGGCCGTCCTTGAGCATCTTCAGTGCGCGATTGGCCTGATCGAGGGGGAAGGGGGTGGTAGTGGTTTCGATACCTATCTGGCCGGCGAGGCGCATGAGTTCAATACCGTCGCGGCGGGTACTATTGGCGACGGAACGCAGGTTTTTTTCGTGATACAAATGCTGATCGTAGTTCAATGAAGGAATGTCGGTCATGTAGATGCCAGCCAGGGCCAAGGTACCGCCCTTTTCAAGGTGGGCAAGGGCGGGAGGGACAAGAGGACCTGCCGGGGCGAAGATGATACCGGCGTGGAGCTTTTCGGGGGGGGAATCGTCAACTTGACCGGTCCAGACGGCGCCGAGCTGTTGGGCAAGGCGGCGGTGAGATGGGCCGCGGGAAAAGACATAGACCGAACAGCCCCAGTAGCGGGCGATCTGGATGGCAATGTGGGCCGAGGCGCCGAAACCATATAGGCCAAGGCGCTGGCCTGGTTTTATGTTACTTAATCTCAGAGCGCGATAGCCGATGATCCCGGCACAAAGCAGCGGCGCGGCTGCCGTGGCTGAGACGTTATCAGGAACCGGATAAGCAAAATCGGCGTGAGCAAGGACATATTCACCGTAGCCACCATCAAAATGATAGCCGGTAAATTGGGCTTCGGGACAAAGGTTCTCCATATCGGCGCGACAGAATTGGCAATGACCGCATGTTTTGCCGAGCCAAGCAAGCCCCAAGCGATCACCAACCTTGATGTTATCCACCTGGGGGCCGATTTTATCGACCCGCCCTACCACCTGGTGGCCGGGGATAAGGGGCATTTTGGGTAAGGGCAGTTCGCCTTCGATAGTGTGCAAATCGGTATGACACAAACCGCAAGTTTGTACCTGCAAGCGGATCTGTCCAGTGCGAGGTTCGGGCATATTCAGCTCTTCCAGCCTCAAAGAGCTGCTGTCGATGGGAGCGGTTTTATGTAATACCAGGGCCTGCATTGATTTTACATGGTCTCCTATTAAGGTCAAGCGCCCAAGGAGGGACTAATTTTTGACAAAACAATAGGTAAATATTGTATTCTCATTTGAACAAAAATAATAAAAAAATATAAATTCTTATACAACCAAGTTATTATGCTAATATTTGCCGCTATTGACAAGGTATAGGCGGTTTATACAATAGTCTGTAAGGTGAATACGGAAAAGTATGGTATGGATAATAAACAGGGTGGTAATTTCAGCCTGAATAGAAACATTTTTTCAGCCGTCCGGGCAAAAATGTCAAACAATCCCGCCGTAAAACACAAATCCGACAAGCAATCCTGTAACAAAGCAAATTCAGGGATGCGAATAGCAGCAGGGTTTGTGGGGCTGGTGTGTCTGGTGATATTGGTGGTGGCAGCATTTGTGAAACCGGATCCGTCGGGGATGGGAAGCCATAAACAGCTAGGGCAACCGGCATGCGGATTCTATGAACGGACGGGATACCCTTGTCCGACATGCGGGATGACGACAGCCTTTGCGCATATGGCGCGGGGACACATAATACGGAGCTTTGCGGTGCAGCCGGCGGGAGCGCTGGGGGCAATAATCTGTGTGGCTGCGCTGGTGGTTTGCAGTTATATAAGCATCTTAGGACGACGGATGGACAAGCTGTTGTTTTTACTGGATCAACAAATAGTGAATCTGCTTTTCCTGGCCGGGGCGATAGTGCTGTTATCCTGGGGATGGCAGTGTTTTTTGACGTATCTGAAGACAAATTAAGTACCAATCATCTAACATAAGAGAATTAAAACATGAAAGGTCCCAATATAAAAACAGCACCCATCAGAATTGGAATTTTAATAGCAGCAGGTTTGTTGTTCTTTCAAGGTGGGTGTAAACCGTTGAGCTATATAGCGTATGTCATCTTCGGAGGAGGCCAGACAAAGGTTAAGGCTGAATATACGGGATTGAAAGATCAAAAAACCGCGATTATCGTCTCGACGGGGCCGGGGGTTGATTTTGAATATCCTTATGCCCGGACCAATGTGGCTCTGGCGGCAGCGAAAATCATCAGTAAAAATGTAAAAGGAGTGGAGTTTGTCGATCAAAACGAGGTCGAGAAATTTCAAATGGAAAATCTGGACTGGCTGTCAATGCCGGTGAAAAAAATCGCTCAACATCTGGGGGTAACAAGAATCTTATATCTGGACCTGTTCCAATTCACCATGCACGAACAAAGTAGTGTGCATTTATTACGCGGTCGTATCCAGGGGGCCTTGCGTGTATATGAAATCAACGACAAAGAGAAGGCGGCGTATAGCACGGAAACAGCGGTAGTCTGGCCGGAACACAGCCCGGTGCCCATGAGCGACGAGGCCATGGCGCAACTACAAATGGAAACGATTGTAAAATTTGCCGATCAAATTGGGCAAAAATTTTACGACCACAAAGTACCTATTAAATAAAAGGGACAAGAAGATAATATATGAGTTTACTAAATGGTAATTCGTTGCGAACCATGTTGGTCGCTCTGCTGGGGATAATCTTCCTGACCGGTTGCGGAGCGTTCTACGGAATCTTCGTCGACTGGTGGATACCCAAGCCTAAGGTCAAGGCCGAACATGACATGAGTGAGAAAAAAGTTCTTATTTGGGTGGATGATTTTTCCTCCGGCGGTAAAAGTGCAATTTTGCGGCGGGAACTAACTCTACTACTACAAGAAGACCTCAGCAAACATGAAGCTGTGGGTTCTGTAGTTGATTATGAAAAGATTGTTCAGACACGCTATCAAAATCCCGAATTGGCGAAAATAAGTATTCAACAGTTAGGTCAGAAACTGGGGGCCCAGGAAGTTCTCTACGTAATGATCGACAAATTCACTCTGCATCACGAAGCCGGGGAAGGATATTACCAGGCGGGTATCGGTGGTGTTTGTAAGGTAATCGATACTGAAACGGGTAAGCAGCAATGGCCGGAAGGGCAAACGCATCGTGCTTTTAACGTGACTGAATCGGTAACTACGGGTAAGGGGGCTACGTTTGAAGAACAGCAGGTCCGCCAGGTGTGCAGGGAGACGGTAGAAAAAATTGCTCCCAACTTCTATAAACATAAAAAATGATTAGTGCAGGTTGCAGTCAAGAGTGTCAGAGACATTAATTGTATTAGGCGAGAGAACGGATCCCTTGTGGCGAGGTTATCTGCCCCGTTCTCCAAAGGCAAGCCCAACCATAATTACGGCAAACACTATTGGCCGTGATGGTTTACCCCATAATAACGATGTCGTGGGGTGGCGGAGGTGGCTGGGCACTAAGAAAATAAATCAAGTACATTATTTTCAACCCGATGCCGGGAGCTTCGGGATTCTTACCGCAGGGGGATTATCTGCTGTAGATATTACCATCCATATAACAGGTCAGGTTGATCGGAATATCCAACGTATAGTTACACTGTTGAGAGGTGGGAATGGTAAATGCGGTCTGCTCGCGTGGAGTAAAAACATACGGTTTCAATGTGCAGGTAAATTTTGTGCTGCACAATTGCAGCGAATCGGAGTAAGAGAAGAAATAGTTTCGGTCCGGTTACCTGAAGTTGAAGTACGACCAATAAACGAAACACGCCGAAGCCAGGTACGCAATAGTATCAATCCTAAAGGGCCGATTATCCTGGCCCTGGCCCGTCCGGGTGATGGGCAGGGTTTGAAGGGTGCTCTGTGGGCCGGGGCCCTGGTAAAACACGTCTGTTATGATACCAGGATAGTGGTAGCAGGGGTCTGTACGAAGCAAGAAGGCAGAGAGCTGTTAGAGAGAGAAAACGTGTGGGATTCGAAAGGGATGATCTATATCGACAATGAGGAACATAGCTGGGATGAACTGGCCGGGGCCTGCGATGTGGTTTTAGCAGGGACAGGTCCGTTCCATGACGTTATAAGACTCTTACACGCCCGTGCGGCCAGAGCCCAAATCATAGCAGGATTCGGAGCGGCGAGTGAATTTCTCAGCGATTATGAATATGCTCAAATCGTAAATCCCGGTCAACCCCGGCAACTGGCCGGGGCAATCTTGTCCACCCTGGAAAAAAACGACACACACTCAACAGCAGGGATTCTCCGATAAAACACATTTCCAGTGCCATAGTAAATCGATCAAACGGCTGATTCGAGGAAGTCCTTCAGGCGATCGACGCCCTTGTCGATGAGTTCCATGCTGGTAGCAAAACTCATACGGATATTCTCATCGCAACCGAAACCAATGCCCGGTACGCAGGCTACCTTGGCTTCTTCGAGGAGTCTCTGGCAGAATTCGACGCTGCCCTTGACGCCTAATTTGGAGTAGTGACTGGCGACGTTGGGAAAGGCGTAAAATGCACCGGTAGGTTCGGGGCAGGTGACACCCTCTATAGCGTTGAGACGCTGGTAAATGTGCCGGGCGCGTTTGGCAAACTCGGCGTGCATACGCTGGGCATCAGCCTGACCGTTGCGGAGAGCTTCAACGGAGGCAATCTGGCAGAAAGTAGCCGGGCCGGAGGTCATATGCGACTGCATGCGGGAGATGGCCTGGGCGAGATCCATGGGACCGGCGGCATAGCCAACCCGCCAGCCGGTCATGGAATAAACCTTACTGTGACCATTGATAGTGATAGTACGATCGTACAAATCAGGACAGACGGCGGCGAAGCTGCGAAATTCCATGTCGCCATAGATCAGATTTTCATAGATCTCATCTGAGATCACGGCCAGTGAAGAAGCAGCTATGACCTTACCCAAGGCGGCCAGTTCGGCGGGAGTGTAACAGAAACCGCCGGGATTGCTGGGATAGTTCAAAATCAACAAACTGCATTTATCGGTAATCGCCTGTTTGAGTATCTCAGGGGTCATTTTGTAATCGTCCTGGGGAAGGGTCTGGATGATTTTGGGGACGCCACCTACGAGCTTGACCATTTCTGGGTAACTAACCCAATAGGGAGTGGGGATCAGGACCTCATCACCGGGATCGACGACGGCGTGGATGGCCTCATAGACGGCGTGCTTGGCACCAACGGTGACGACGATCTGTTCGGGCTTGTAGTTCAGGGAGTTTTCTTCCCTGAGCTTACGGGCGATCTCTTGACGAAGGGGCATGATACCCGCGGCGGGGGAATATTTGGTGGCCCCTTCATCAAGGGCCTTTTTGGCGGCTTCCTTGATGAATACAGGCGTGTCAAAATCGGGCTCACCGGCGCCAAAACTAACTACATCGACCCCCTCAGCCTTGAGCTGTGTGGCCCGGGCAGTTACAGCCATGGTTACGGAAGCTGATACCGACTGGGCAGTTTTGCTGATCTTCACAGTTATTCATCCTTTCAAATCGAGTGTATGATTATATGAGGGTAAGAGTATATGAGGGTATGAGTTAATTTCAAGACTAATTTGGGAACCGATATACCACACCGGTACCAAAGAACCAGTCATCGGCACTATCAGAAAGGCCGAAACCAAAAAGCATATCAATCTGAAGATTATCCTGGAGCAGATAGGTCAGCCCCAAATCGAAGGAATGCTTGGGGCCGCCTTCGGATCCGGTGGGCATATCTCCAAACAATTCTACGAATGAGTCCAGACGATCCATTAATTCCGCTCCCAGGACCAGGGTATATAAAAAGCTATGCCGGGTGTCGTGATCACCTAGTTCATCTTCTTCGGTTGTCAAGGCCTGTCCCAGATTGTAACCCAGCGAAAATCGGTTGGAAATAGTATGAGAAAAGGCCAACCGATAGGAGGGATCAAAACGATCCGACGTGACATCATCAGCACCGATGGGCAGGGAGAGGCTGGGGATAAGGGCCACTTCGGGGAAACAGTAATCTTCAGACATGATTTTCCATTTGATACCCACCGAGGCATCGCCACGACCATCCAGATGATGCTCGGAGGTGGTGGAACTATCAATATCCTCACATTGCCAGCCGTCAAAACCAAGGCGAAATTCGAGGTCCTTACTTAAACCGGCTCGGACAAGGGTTTCGGGAATTGCATCCCTTTCTATATCAGGATCACCGTCCTCGGTGTGGGTCCAGCCGAATTCGAACTGGACATAGCCGGGGGGAACCGTGCTGCTGGATTCGGTCTGGTCGGGTCGATCCGTAACTAACTCATATTTTGTCTGCTGAGCTTGAACCAAGCTGCACATAAGCGCCAGACTACAACAAACAGGGGAAATTATTCCGGTCACTAACTTTGTATTTCTCTTGTTCTCTGACATGGTGCCTCGCTATGGCTCGCTAATAACACAAAAAGATGTTTTTGCCGCTATTTTGGGGTTTTCGAGAGAAATGTCAAATTAGTTTTGTGTAATCACAGTTTTGCTCTGAGCCGGTGTTCTGCTCAACAGCCTACGGACTACAGCAACAATAATTAAAATTACTCCCATGAACATGCCGATGGGGGGCCCGAGAGAGAATCCCAGATAATAAGCGAACAGCAGTCCGGCCAGCGACGAGATAGTCAAAACGGTAATGATGATCGTAAATTGCCAGGCGAAGCGCAAAGTAAACAAAGAAGTGATGGTGGCGGGGATGATCAGATAGGCAAAGACCATAATGACCCCGGCAACCCGGACCGAGAGAGTGATAACAATACCCATCAGGGCGTAAAAGAGGAAATCCCACCATACTACATTTACCTTTTCGGAAAGGGCCTGGTCATAATTATTCGAGATATGATTAAAGGGACGACGGAAAATGAAAAAACATAAACCAATAAGTACAAAAAAGGCCGAACACAGGATTATATCGGTATAGGTTACCCAGAGCAGTCCTCCGGCGAGCATCTCCTGGACATGGACGTGGCCGCCGGCCGAGATTCCCACCATAAACAAAGCGGCGGCGAAGGCAATGGCGTAGGAGACGCCAATGATTACTTCCAGAGAGATTTGATATATTTTCTTTCGGGTCCAGGCGTAAAACAGAGCGGCGGCACAAATAAAAGCAAAGGCACAGGTATATTCGAGCAGAGAACCTTCATGGGCCTCGAAGGCCAGATGGGCCGCCAGGGAGCCCACCGCGGCAAACTGGGCCAGGGAAATATCTATGAAGATAACCTCGCGGCGGAGAACATGGGTACCCAAATAACCTAAAATGGTTCCCAGGATGATACTTGCCAAAAAAGGCAAGGCCAACATTTGAATTACATCCGACATCAAGCAACACCTTTCGACAAATCTGTATTCTTTCGCGAGAGCAAATAGCGAATCACTATAGCACCCAAAAAGAAAACACCCAGACTCAAGACCATACTGGGACAGTAGGGCCAATCAAAATGGTAGGAAGAACCCAGCCCCAGCGCACAAGCGATAAAACCCAAGGACCAACCCAGGATGATGGCCCGGCCCCAACTGCGGGTGAACATAGCGGCCATGGCGGCGGGGATCATCAGAAAAACATAGGCCAGGAAGACCCCGGCAATCGGAACTATTAACACGGTAATTATGCCCTGGGTGGTGAAAAAGAAAAAGTCCCACAACCTTTCATTTTTCAGGAATCCGGGATTTTCGGCCAGGGCAATGAAACGATAACGGAAGATATAGTGAACTACCAGAAGCAGGGCATAAATGGCGGCTGTGACGGCCACCAGGGGCCAGCTAACCCAGGGCATATAGCCGGAAAAGGTCTTGTTTAAGAGGGCGTCGCCTCCGGGTTTGTCCGTGAGCATCAGACAGGCAATGAGGGTAAGGCCGTAGATAATACCAATCACGGCCTCACGGGGCAGAGATCGGGAGCGA
>Ga0272441_10002062_pt1 | contig 41645 bp, 31 predicted proteins | sample SSMProp6N_FD_193582 | JGI IMG/M metagenome (GOLD analysis project Ga0272441, IMG submission 193582) | Marine sediment archaeal communities from Little Sippewissett salt marsh, Falmouth, MA, United States - SSM-Prop-6N | ecosystem: Environmental > Aquatic > Marine > Wetlands > Sediment ...
TTGGCAATGAAGCTTCATTGATCTACAGAGTTCGTAATTGCCACGAAATCAATCCGAGGCAGCCGGAAACGGGGACTCACCAAGGGGTAGCGATCACACCCCTCTGGATCAGAAGGCTAGTCGCTAACGGCTAGCAGCCGTACGATACCAGCTCGATGCGTTCACAAGTTGAGACCATCTTGCGCAGAATTGAGTCGATACGAGACTAAAACCGCACCGAGAAGGGGTTGTTGCCGGCCGGGATGTTGGTGCCCTTGTCCCGCTTGGCGACGGGCACGGCGATGCCGATGGTGGTGGCGACCACGGCGGCGCCGATGGAGACCCAGAACCACCAGCGCTTGTAGATGGGCGTCGGCCCGCCCGCATCGGGCGCCTTCTGCTTGCCCGGGTCGGGAATGGAGCCGTCGTACCGCACCCCCGCGTAGAGCGCATCGGCGAACTTGCGGGCCCTGTACTTGGGCTTCTTCAGCGTGGCCCCGAGCCGCTTGAGCAGATTTCCGGTACGCAGATCATACAGGCAAGCCTCGATCCTGACCCCCTGGCTCCCGGGCACCTTTGGCTTGACGAGCACGATCTGGTCGATGAGCAGCAGGGTCTTGATCTCCTGCATGGCCGGTGTGGCGCGCGCCTTGCCGAAGTCGGGCCAGGACCGGACCAGGGCCTGCTCGAGCAGGATGTACTTCCGGCTCCGCTTGAGCGCGAACTCCAGATCCACCTTTTTTCTCACCGGCGACATCCGAATGACCACCGCCTGCTTCAGGTAGCCGCGCTTACGGATCGTCAGGTAGTGGGTTCCCGCGGGCACACCGTCCAGATCGATGGGGGTACGATCAATGAATCGCCCGTCGAGAAACGCAGCGGCCCCCGAAGGTCGCGTCTGCAAGAGGAACTGGCCCCGGGGCAGGTTCTTGACCGCCCTGCGCGCCTTGCGGAGCAACCGCAGAAAGCCCCTGGGCAGCGTGTCGCGGTTGATCCTCAGGACATGACGCCAGGTCAGAAGCCTCTTGAGCATGCGCAGCGTCTGCGCCTTCAGGCGGCTGTGGTAGTAGGCCAGAGACAGCCCGAACTGCGCCATGGCGAGGCGACTCTTCTTCACGTAGGCCAAGGCCTTCATCATCGCGACGAGGGACATGTTGAAGGCGGTGATGGCCTTCCTGTAGAACTTCTGCTCCAGGAGCGCATAGCCGAGCTTGAGCTTCCTCCGGGACTCCTCGAGGGCACCCGTGGGGAGATCTCCCGAGAAGCTCGCCAGGACCCGGGCGGGGCGCACCATCTTGACGCGCTTGTTCTTTTTGAGCCCCCGCTTGATCCGCGAGATCAGCTTGTCGATCACCCTGAGCTCCACGCCCGGAGCCTGGTGGACGAAGATCGCCACCTTGAGCCGCTTCTTCTTGCGCGCCTCGGCATGATCGGGGACCGCCGTGACACCCACGACCAGGGCGACGGCAAAGGCCAGACAGGCTCGGTACGCCGTCATTCCCCGCCTCCGAGTCTATGGGTCAGCGCGACCAGGTGAGGATCAGAGGCCAGCGCCTCCTGCACCAGGGACCGGGCCTGATCCCGGATCGCGGAAGGGCTGTCCGGCCCGAGCTGAGCGTCCAAGACGCGGTCCACCAGCAGCCGCATGGCCTCGTCGGGCGCGAGGTCCCCCCGATCGATGCGCGCGGCCAGGGCGTCGAGATCTCCCAGGGGGGAGGCGGCGTCTGCCCCCTCTGCGCCCTCCACGTCCTCGACCTGGTCGGCAAAGGCCGCACCGTCGGTCGGTGCCACGGGCTCCGGAGCCGAGTCCACCCCGGGCACGGGGGGAGACACGGGTTTTTGATCGCCAATTTTCACAACAAACCTCGACAAGTAGGGTAACGAAATCCGCCCGCCGCAGCAACCGGTTTTCCGAAGCGGCCCAGCGGCCCGGACCGGGCTGGTGTCCGGCTAGCCCGGGAGGGGACCCGCAGCGGCTAGACCCGTCTAGCCCGGGAGGGGACCCGCAGCGGCTAGACCCGTAGGTTGTTGAGCACCGACCGGGCGGTGTCGTGCTTTGCCTTGAGCACGCTCGAGGCCAGGGAGAAGCGCCGGTTGGACTGCTGCATCTCCTGCTGCAGGCGCAGATACTGCAGGCTGGCCTGGTTTCCCTCCTGCTGCAGCTGCCGCATGGCGTCGATCTCCGGGTTGCCCGTGGTTGTCGCGGTGCTCCCCGTGGTGCTCGTGAGCCCCATCGCAGAGCCGCTCGTGGCCCCGCCTCCGAGGCGGCCGAGCCCGGCACGTGCCGCGCCCACGGCCGCTGAGACCAGGGGCCCGCCCACGAGCCCGCTGGCGGCGCCGGCCCCCGCCAGCAGCACGTCGGCGCCGGTTCGCAGCACCTCCGTGAACCGGTTTCGGGGCCGGAGGGTCTGACGGGGACGGGTGACGTCCACTCCGAGGTTGGCTTTTGTGGATCCGAGAATTGGTGTCGTCATGGGAATGCTCCTTGTGGTTTCCAATCGCTTCACCCGGGTTATCGGCCGGCGACAGACCGGGTTGCGGTTTTTTTCCGCGGGACCGGCGGACCGCGGCCGGGAGTTGCACAAGTGAAGCCAATTCAGTACCTTGGGGACCCATGAGCGCCGAAGCCGACCCAGCAATGCCCCCGCGCCCCATCCACTGGAGCCAGGAGATCCTCCTGCTTGGGGCCGTGGTCCTGCTGCTGTGCGCAGCGGACCAATGGTCCAAGGGTTGGGCCGTGGAGCGCCTCGGGCCGCTGAACCACGACTGGACGGGCCGCCTCCGCCCGCCTCCGGACAAACCGCCCGTCGACGTCATAGACGGCGCCCTCCGCTTCAGCATCACCGGCAACGAGGGGGCCATCTGGGGGATGGGCCGCAAGCTCAGCAATCGCATCAAGCGCCCCCTGTTCATCACGATGTCCATCGTGGCCGTCGGGTTCATCCTCCTGCTCGTCCGCGCCTCCACGCCCGAGCAGCGGCCGCGGCGGTTGGGGTTGGCCGCGGTGCTCGCCGGCGCCGGGGGGAACCTGATCGACCGGATCCGTCAGGACTACGTGGTGGACTTCATCGACTGGTACTACGTCTACAACTGGCCCACGTTCAACGTGGCGGACGTGGCCATCACCCTCGGTGTGATCCTGGTGGTCATCGACCTGTACCTGCACCCCGACCCGACCACCGACGAGGGGGGCTCCTGGTGGCCCTTCGGAGGAAAAAGACACACCACAGCCGAGAAAATGTCCGACGCCACGTTCGATCCGTCGGAAGCCGCCGAGCCCGACGCCGACTACCCAGACACCGGCGACCCTGAAGAAGGACACTAGGCGCAGGCCATGTTCCAGGTTCCTCGCCTGCCCTTCCCCGCCTACGCCCTGGGGCTGACGCTCGCCTTCACCTTCGGGGTGATCCTCGTCCGCCGGGAGGCCCGGCGCCGGGGCCTGAGCACCACGCTAGTGACCGACCTTTGCGTCCACGTGATCCTGGTGTCCATCGTGGGCGCACGCCTGGTACACGTGGTGGCCGACGGCGACGCCGAACGCTATCTACAGCGCTGCACCACCCATACCCCTGCCGGATGCCTGGCGGTGCTCCGTTTCTGGGAGGGCGGGCTCGTCTTCTACGGCGGGCTGGCGCTGGCCCTCGGCTACGGGTGGTTCTTCATCCGCCGTCACCGGCTCCCCTTCTGGCGCGTCCTGGATCTCTTCGCGCTGGCGCTGCCCCTCGGCCTCACCTTCGGACGCCTGGGATGTCACTTCCATGGCTGCTGCTTCGGCGCCCCCACGGACCTCGCCTGGGGCCTGCGCTTCCCCGCCGGCAGCGACGCCTCCTGGTCCCAGGCCGCCGCCGGGCTCCTGCCCACTGCGGACCACGTCTCGCTGCCCGTGCACCCGACGCAGCTCCTGTCGGTCGCCCTCAATCTGACCATCTTCGCGGTGTTGTACGGGGTGGTACGTCGCCGCCAGCGCTTCGACGGGGAGCTGGTCTGCCTCTTCGGGCTGGCCTACGGCGTGACTCGCTTCGGGGTGGAGCTGCTCCGCGCAGACCCCCGGGGCAGCGTCGGGCCGCTCTCCACGTCTCAGCTCCTCTCGGTGGTGCTGGTGGTGGCCGCCGCCGCGGCCTGGTCCGTGCTCGGGCGCCGACAAGTCGGGGAATCACTCCGCCCCAAAACGGGTTAAGCTGATCAGCAGAAGAGACCATGCACCCTCGCCTGTTCACCATCGACCTGTTCGGCCACTCGCTGGCAGTGTCCACCTACGGGCTGCTGGTGGCCACCGGGGTCATGGGGGGAATCTACATCGGCTACCGCAACGCGAAGCGGGTGGGGCTGCGCACCGACGACTTCCTGGATCTGACCTTCTGGGGCCTGGTGGTGGCCCTGGCGGGGTCCCGGCTCATGTTCGTTCTCACCAACCTGGATCGCTACCGCCAGAATCCCTGGAAGGTGTTCGCCATCTGGGAGGGCGGCCTCGTGTTCTACGGCGGGGTGATCGGCGCCTGCGCGCTGGGACTGTACCTGATGTGGCGCCGTAAGCTGCCCTTCCTCCGGTCCGGGGACGTCATCGCGCCGGTCCTCTCCATCGGCCATGCATTCGGCCGGATGGGCTGCTACATGGCGGGGTGCTGCTGGGGCAAGGCCTGCCCCAAACCTTTGGGCGTACAGTTCGGCGACCAGAGCGTCGTCTACGAAAACCTGGTGGCCCGCCGGGAGATCGACCCCGCCGTGTCGCTCACCACCGCGCCCCTTCACCCCGTGCAGCTGTACGAGGTCGTCGGAGAGATCGTGATCTTCGGCGTGCTGCTGCACCTGGCCAGCCGCAAGCGATTCGACGGGATGGTGTTTTTCAGCTACCTCGCCCTCTATGCGCTGCTGCGCTCGGTGACCGAGATGTTCCGCGGGGACGCTGTCCGCCGCTACCTCTTCGAGCTGCCCATCGATCCCCTCGCCCGGCTGCTCCGGCTCCCCCCGGGCGAGCCCCTGATTCTGTCCACGTCCCAGTTCGTGTCGCTCCTGAGCGCCACGGTGGCAGTGGCGGGTCTGGTGTGGCTCAAGCGCCGGGCTGACGCGGCTGCCCCGTCCACGCCATGAGCCCCCTGCCGCCGACGGCGTTTCTGCCCGCCTCGCCGGCGGACTTGCGGGACGCCGGGCACCGCCGGCCGGACGTGCTCCTCGTCACGGGCGACGCCTACGTGGACCACCCCTCCTTCGGGACAGCCGTGGTGGGCAGGCTGCTGGAGTCCTGGGGACTGGTGGTGGCCGTTGCCGCGCAGCCGACCTGGCGGGACCCGGCGGCCCTGGCCGAATACGGCACGCCGCGCCTGTTCGTGGGCATCACCGCGGGCAACATGGACTCCATGGTCAACCACCAGACCGCCTTTCGAAAGCGGCGGCATGACGACGCCTACGCACCCGGCGGACAACACGGCCTGCGACCCAATCGGGCAACCGTGGTCTATTCCCACCTCGCCCGCCAGGCCTTTGCCGATGCGCTGATCGTGCTGGGAGGCGTGGAGGCCTCCCTCCGCCGCTTCGCCCACTACGACTACTGGGCCGACGAGCTCCGACGCAGCGTGGTGCCAGACAGCCGGGCCGACCTCCTCGTGTACGGCATGGCGGAGCGCCCCCTGCGCGCGATCTGTGACCGCCTGGCGCCCCTGAGCCAGGCGGATCGCTCGAGCCTCCGGCGACTCCTGGGCATCCGGGGGACGGCGGTGATGCTGACCAAGCGCACGGTGGCCGACCAGGGGCTCGACCTGGACCATGACGCCCCGCTGCGCTTTGGGCCACAGGGCTGGGAGGGCCAGGGGCCGCCCCTGTCCGGGCGCGGCCCCTTCCGCGACGCGCCCCGCCCCGTCACCTGGCGGGTGCGACGCCTGCCGGCCTACGAGCGAATCCTCGCCGACCCCACCGACCTCGCCCGCGCCACGCGCCTGGTGGAGCGGGCCTCGAACCCCGCCCTCGGGCTGGCCTGCGTGCAGCGACACGGTGAGGGTTTCCTCGTGGCCATGCCCCCGGCCTGGCCCCTGTCCACCGCCGAGCTCGACGCGGTGCACGACCTGCCCTACGCCCGAGCACCGCACCCCTCCCATGACGCGCCCGTGCCCGCCCACACCATGATCTGCAACTCCATCCAGATCACGAGGGGCTGCTTCGGAGGCTGCACCTTCTGCGCCATCGCCCTGCACGAGGGACGGACCATCCAGTCCCGGAGCCGGGCCTCGGTGCTGCGGGAGATCGCCCACCTCCGGTCCACGCCGACCTTCCGCGGCACGATCTCCGACCTTGGCGGTCCCACGGCCAACACCTACGGACTCGCCTGCTCCAGCCCGGCCCGGGAGGCCCGGTGCCGTCGACCGTCGTGCCTCCACCCGCGGATCTGCCCGCTGCTCGTCACCGACCACTCGCCCCTGCGCGCCCTGATGGCCGCCGTGCGCGAGGCCCCTGGAGTCCGCCATGCCCACATCGCCTCCGGCGTCCGACACGACCTGGCCCTGCGGGATCCGGGGTACATCGCCGATCTGCTCGAGCACCACGTGGGCGGCCACCTGCACGTGGCGCCGGAGCACAACCACCCCGACATCCTACGGCTGGCCCGCAAGCCGCCCTACGCCGTGTTCGAGCGGTTCCGCGAGGCCTTTGAGCGGGCCCGCCGACGCGCAGGAGTGGAGCGGTACCTGAACCCCTATTTCATCTCGGGCCTGCCTGGCTCCGACGACCGCACCATGGTCGCCCTGGTGCGGCTCCTCCGGTCCGAGGGCTGGCGCCCCCGCCAGGTCCAGTCCTTCCTGCCGACCCCGGGCACCGCGGCCACGGCCATGTTCCACGCCGGCCGGAACCCCGACCGACTCTCCGAGCGCGTGTCCACGCCGCGAACCATCGCCGACAAGCAGCGCCAGCACGGCCTGCTCACCGAGGGCCTGCCCCCCCGAAAGTGAGCCCGACACCTTTGCAACCCGAGCCAGGTTTCCCGCTGGCCTCCGCCCGAGGCTGCGTGATAGGCTGAACCCTCTGGGGACGGCCTTCGCGCCATCACAAGGAGCGCAATGCAACGAAGCGACAGCAGAGAGCAGACCCGCTTTCGGGTTCACCTCTCGGTGCGCTTCGACACTGCCCTGGATTTCGTCACCGAGTACGCCGAGAACCTGAGCCGCGGCGGGCTCTTCGTCCGCGGGGCGCACCACCTGGAGCTCAACCGCGAGGTGCCCATCCAGATGGAGGTCCCCGGGTACCCGCCGTTCAAGGTGGAGGCGCGGGTGGCGCACATCATCACCCCACAGATGGCCGAGGCCCTCAAGCGCAAGCCCGGCGCCGGGTTCCACATCGTGCGCGGCCCCCGCGGCTTTCAGGAGACCATCCGCAGGTACCTGGCCCGCCTCGGCCGCCGGCGAGACCGCGGCGTCCTGGGTGGGAACCACCACATCGCCAGCGCCCTGGAGGCGGCCGGCTATCGAACCCAGCTGGTGCCAACTGCCCAGGACCTGGTGTTGGCGGTGGAGGAGATGGGGGCGGAGGTGGAGGTGCTCGGCGTGGTCGTGTCCCACCCTTCGGAGGCCGACTACGCCCGGGCAGCCGGGGTCCTGGGCAAGCGCGACTTCGTCTACGGCGTCGACCTCCTGGAGGAGGTGGACGAGCTGCTCCAGGTCTTCGACGAGATGCTGTGACCCCTCTATACGACGTACACTGTCACCTCACGAGCGAGGACTTCGAGCCTGACCTGGACCAGGTGCTGCGGCGGGCGCGGGAGGCCGGCGTCACCCGGATGGTCTGCGTCGGTGAGACCGCCCAGGACAATCGCCGGGTCCTTGCCCTGGCAGACCGCTACGACGCGGTGCTCCCCGCCCTGGGCCACTACCCCGCGCACCTCGATGACGCCATGGCCGATGAGACCGAGGCCCTGGTCCGGCAGCACCGCGACCAGGTGGTCGCCATCGGGGAGGTGGGCATCGACCACTGGATCGCCGCCGACCACTCGGTCCGGGACCGCCAGCACGCGATCTTCTCGCGCTTCGTGCGGCTGGCGTTGGACCTGGACCTGCCCCTGTCGGTTCACTCCCGCAGCGCCGGCCGGCACGCCGTGGCCCTGCTGCAGGACCTGGGCGCGCGCCGGGTGTGCCTCCACGCCTTCGACGGCAAGGCCCGGTACGCGCGCGAGGCTGCCGAGGCGGGCTATTTCCTGTCGGTGCCGCCCTCGGTGACCCGCTCCACACAGAAGCGCAAGCTGGTGGCGGCGGTACCCCTCGAGCGGCTCCTGCTGGAGACCGACGCCCCGGTGCTCGGGCCCGACCGCGACCAGCGAAACGAGCCGGCGAACCTCCCCATCGCCGCCCGGGCCATCGCCGAGCTCAAGGGCGTGGACGAGGCCGAGGTCCTCGCGGCCTGCGCCGCCAACACCCGAGCGCTCTTCGGCCCGGGCGTGGGCTGACCCGCGGCGTACTCCTGCTACCCCGGAGGGGGTTGTGCCGTCGGGGTCGGGCTCAAAAGGTGTGGAGCTGGGTGCCGTCGAACCAGAGGATGTAGACACCGTCGTAGCCGTTCATGGCGATGGAGATGTCTTCGCGCACGGCGAGGAAGAGCTCGTCGGCGGAGTTGCCCCAGATGTCGTTGATGGCCATCTGCCAGGGGCATGGGGTGGTGAGCCCGATGTCGCAGCGCCAGTTGCCGATGACCTGTATGGAGTCGCCGACGGTCTTGAGCAGCATGTGCTCGGTGTGGAAGTAGGTGGTCTGGGCGTCGCCCCAGATGCCGTTGATGGCCTCGCGGAAACTGCTTTGGGGGTTGGACCAGATGACCTCGGTCCACTGCTGGCCGTCGTAGTGGAGGATGTCGCCCATGTTGGAGCCGACCCAGATGTCGTCGGGGGCGTTGCCCCAGATGGCGCTGAGGCCAACGTCGGTGTTGGCGTCGCAGATGGTCCAGTCGGTGCCGTCGTAGCTGACGATGGTGCCGATGTCGCCAACGCCGTAGACGATGTCTTCGGTGGCCCAGACCTGGTGGATGTCGTGGGGCGGGGACTGGGTCACGGGCTCCCAGTGGTCGCCGTTGTAGATGAGCATCTTTTCGCCCGCAGCGGCGTATGCGAGGGTGTCGTGCACGACAAAGACATGGTGGATGGAGCTGGAGTTCAGCGCAGCGCCCACCGTGTCCTCGGAGAGCGGGTAGACGAGCCCGCCGAAACCGATGAGGCGGCCGTCCTGGAAACCGCGTACGCTACCAATGTAGCCGGTGCTGGTGCCCGGGCAAAAAGAGAGGTACTCGCGCCAACCGGTGCCATCGTTGTGTATGATCACGCGGGCTTGATCAAAAGCGTCCTGGAATTGATCGTTGCCTTCGATCAGAGCGTACACGCCGCTCGAGTGGCTCCACACGCTGAGGCCCTGCCGAGTGTCCATGGTGCCCGGGTCCCAGGGCTCGTCGCTGTCCTGCCAGCCGGGGTCGCCAGCGTTGTCGATGGGGGGATCCCAGGTGAAACCACTGTCCTGCCAGTAGTCCGGCGGGGGTGGGCCTGCGTTCCAGTTCCAGTTGGTGTTGTCGTTCGAGCCCACGGAGTTGCTCTTGCAACCGGGGGTTGCCGCAGCGACTGCGGCCAGCGTCAGCGCCAACACGTACGTCGCCCCGCGTCTGGTGTTCCCAGTCATCACACGCACCTCACTACTTCTATGGGCAACAACAAGATCCTATCCCATCCCGGTTGCAGCGGCAATCCGCACAACGCATGCGGCGCGAAAAGGCACATGCGCAATCCCCCAATTGCAGCTCTCACCTGTGCTGGAGACAGAAGGGTCGCTCTATGGCGGTGCGCAAGCGATGCTCTTGTTTTTGGCCATGGCACAGTGTCTACGCGTCGATGATCAGCGAGCCTCGACGATCCGGACTTCGGCGTCGCAGCGGGACAGGTTCACACGCCCGGGCAGCTGTCGGCGATGTTGATGGAGACGTTGGTCCAGCCCGTCGTGACCTCCGCATCGGTCCAGACGTCGCAGCGCCCCTCTTGGGTGCGTGGGGCGACGCTGATGGTCCCCGCCTCCGAAGCGAGGACATCAAGGCTCGAGGTCCGGTGCACCGGTGCTTGACGAACCGTCTAGAACGTAATAACTCGCAGTGTGGGGCTGAACCGTAAAATCGCTGCCCAGTTCTCTATGCAAACCACGGAGGAGCACCGATGAGCCGCAGATCAATACCTTGGGGCGCCATCGCCCTGGCATTCGTTTTTTCATTGAGCATAGCGGGGTGCTCCGACGACGACGGGGGCTCCTGCGAGGGGATCGCGGACGCCTGTGATTCGCCAGGAGCAACCCGCTGCGGAGTTGACGGTGTGCAGACCTGCCAGGTCAACGCCGGAGGCTGCCTGGTCTGGACCACCACCCAGGCTTGCTCCACAGGCTTCGTCTGTGAAAACAGCCAGTGCATCTGCGACGACGACTGCGCCAACGGCGACGATCGGTGCGACGGTGACGTCGTCCAGAGGTGCGCCGCTGACGGTGACGGTTGTTGGCGCTGGATCGACGAGGAGGACTGCACGGATTCCGACGAGGTCTGCGACGACACCGTCGGCGCCATCTGCGTCGGCACCGAGGGATGCGGCAACAGCATCCGGGAAGGCACCGAGGTGTGCGACGCCTACGACTTCGGTGGGCAGTCCTGCGAGAGCTTCGGCTACACCGCGGGCTTCCTGGTGTGCAGCCCCAACTGCGACGCCATCGACTTCTCCGGTTGCATTCTGGCAGAGTGCGGCAACAACACGCTCGAAGGCACAGAAGTCTGTGACGGGAGCGAGCTGGACGGTGAGACCTGCCAGAGCCTGGGGTTGGGCGGGGGTACCCTGGCCTGCGACGCCAGCTGCAGCGCCTTCGACACCTCGGCATGCACCTCCGCCGGGGAGATCTGCGACAACAACGTCGACGACGACAGCGACGGTGACGCCGACTGCGCGGACACCGACTGCGCGGCCCACGCCACCTGCGCGCTGGGCTACAACTTCGACTTCGAGGACTGGACCGCATCCAACCCGCCCACGCGCTACGAGGCGAATCCCACCACCGACGCGTCGTACACCCAGTCCCAGACGATCGTGAACACCGGTGCCAGCGCCGCCCAGTGCCAGTGGTTCACCACCGCCAACCGCGATCTGGATCACCAGCTCAGCCTGCCCGTCACCGCCTCCACCGAGTACACCTTCCACGCCTGGGTGTTCGACAACGAGGCCGTGGGTCGGGCACGCGCCGCCATCGCCTGGTCCAGCGGCACCAACGACTATGGCACGAACTACTCCTCGGACAGCGGTGACTGGCAGGAGGTGGTGGTCACCGCCGTGGCCCCCGCGGGCGCCACGGGTCTCACCCCTCGTTTGCGTCTGTACGACCAGCCGGGATTCGACCCGCTCGTGGGCGCCGTGATCTACACGGACGACTGGGCGGTCACCGAGCACCACCCGTACGCCGCCGGCCCCACCCTCGACACCGACACCCTGGAGGCCGCCGATGACGGAGGCGCAGGCTTCGTGAACATCGGCGTCAACGACGAAGGTGTGCTGTATCTGGCCACCCAGGCCGGCACGAACAGCACCACCGACCGCGCCGTGTACCTGTGGGTGGACGGCATCGACAGCACCGCCACCGTGCCCGCGCCCTGGAACAAGGCCGGCACACTCTTTGCCCCCAGCGCCACGGGAATCCTGCTGGCCTTCATGGACGAAGGCGACAGCAACTTCTGCGGCTGGTGGTGGTGGGATAGCGGCGTCACGAGCTGGGTCCAGCTCACCACCGACGTCGACTGCTACGACAGCTTCGGCGACACCACCAACCTGCTGTCGGGCTGGCTCGACGCGGCCACGCAGCTCTTGCTCGATCCCGAGCAGCTACCTGCCCTCGTCTGGATCGCCTCGGTGGAGTACGGCACCGCAGACGCCGCCTCGGTGGTCACCCAGATGCCGGCCGCGGTGACAGCGGACGACGACATCACCGACAACGAGGTCGTGCAGCTGCACCGGGTGCAGTTCCTGTCCGGCAAGATCCATCCGTAGCTCCCCCCGGTCACATAGCCTTCCAGACCCCGCCCGGTCCATCACCTCTTTACCCCCATCAGGTCTACGATCTCTAGCTACTCATCGCTGGAGGCCCAATCGGCCAGGTGGGCAACGGCTCCTGGTCGGATTCACCCCGGACTTCGGCGTCGCTGCCAGGAATGGTTCAGACCGCCCGGTCGGCGGTGAGCAGCGGCGCATCGAGCGCCTCGGCGACAAGGGGTCACATCGGGGTGTCGATCTGGCGAAGCAGGACGGGGCGCTTCAACTGCCCGTAGGGGTCGAAGCGGGGCAGGTCTCGTCGCTTGCGACGCTTCCCCATCCAGGCCAGCTCCCGCCTGGTGAAGGCCTTGGGGCCAGACCGGGGGAGGTGCTTGCGGATGAACCGGAGGATCATCCACCGCCCCTGCTGCGCCAGCACGCTGTCGGTGGTGCGGCCTGGCTCGAGGCACTCCTCCCACAGCCTGAAAAGCAGCGCCCGCTTGCGCAGGGTGCTGATGTCGTTGCGCTTCCACAGGGCGCGCAGCCGGCCGGGCAGGTGCGCGAAGTACGCCTTGCGCGCCTGGCGCCGCGCTGCCCGGCGGAGCGTTCGTCGCCAGGGAGCGGTGGCGGCCATGAAGCGGAGCTTGGCCGCCGCGTAGGGGTCCTTCTTCTTCGAGCGCATCACGGCATCGGTGAGGTCGAAGGTCATCTGCATCTTGCGCGTCGACCAGGTCGCCGAACGCTTGTCAAAGGTCAGCGAGCCGTCCGACCCCACATCCGCGCTCCACCCCGCCCCGTAGAACCGCCAGCCCCCGCCCTTGAGGCGCACCGAGCGATACTGCGGGCGGCGGCGCCTGCGGACCTCGCTGTAGGCTCCCCGCTTGCGCGCCCGGTGCTGCCGGACGCGGCGACGCTGGCGCGGGTCGTCCTTTGGGCCGATTCTCCGGCCGGAGAGCTCGGGCAGCACCTGGCCGGCGGGCTGTGCCGAGGCCAGGTCTCCCGAGCCCACGCACAGCAGCGAGGCGAGCAATCCGATACGGAGGATGTTCGAGCACATGGGCATCCGCTCCAAGGGCCGGGTTCATCGTTATTGTGCCACAAAGTGAGACAACGGTCCCGCCTCCGCCGGTTGCCTCGTGAGAAGCGTCCGCCGCAAGATAGCTCGACGATTCAGGGCGTCGACTTATCTTGCGGCGGACGCTAAGATGTTTCCGAGACAATGGAGTACTTGGATCGCATGCGGCACATCGCCTGTCGTCTGGCGCTCAGCCGCTTCGCCGCGGCCCACGACGGGATCTACGCCCTGGGCGCCTACCCCGGGCCCAGCTCCGACGATGGGCTGCAGTGGTCCTTCACCACCCAGCCCAACGCTCGCGTGGAGGAGGCCTTCGCAGACGCCCTCGCCGACGGCGGCGCGGCCCTCCTCGCGGGGCGGTTCCTCCGCAGGATCGCAAAGACGGACCGCAACCCCTGGAAGGGACGCATCAGCGTCGGCCGGGCCAAGAACTGCGACGCGATCATCCGCCACCCCTCCATCTCCAAGCTCCACGCCCACTTCCTGACGCCCCCCGGCGCCAACCCCAACAGGGACAATCAATACGACCTGCGGATCATCGACGCTGGCTCGCGCAACGGCACCCGGCACAACGGCCTGGAGGTGTCCACCGCGGCGCCCCAGGTAGTGCGACCCGGGGATAGGATCATCATCGGCGAGGTGACCCTGGAGATGCTGGACCCGGCGGCGCTGTACCACAAGCTCCGGGCCCTCTTCCCCACCGACGACCTCGCGCCCATCGGCTGACCCTACTTGAGCACCATTCCCCGGGCCTCGGGGTTGAAGCCATCCGGAAAGAGGGTGTGGACGTCGTAGGTGGCGCCCAGGAGGCTGGCGTTGTCCAGGTCTGCCTCGACCAGGGAGGTGCCCTCGAGATGGGCGCCCTTCATGCGCGCGTCCCGCAGGCACACGCCGTCGAGGTTGGCCTCCCGCAGGTCTGCCTGCTCCAGGTTGGTGCCCACGGCCGAGGCTCCGCCGAGCCAGGCCTCCCGGGCGTCCACGCCGAGCAGGTTCGCCCGGTCCAGGACCGCCTCCCGCAGATCGATCCGACGCAGATCCGACCCGTGCACGTCCACCCGCTCGAGGTTCACCCCCGGCAGGGAGGCCCCGCGCAGGTCAGAGGAAAAGAGCTGGGAGCCGCGCAGATCCTTGTCCGACAGGTCGACCCCCACCAGCACCGTGTTGGGCGCCACGAAGCATCCGCTGATGAAGCGGCCGCCTACCACGACATCGGTGCCTTGCACCACGGTCCCGGCGTCCTTGGCAGGCGCCCAGGGATCAGCGTCGAGGTCCCCGGGGGCGGATTCCGCCCCTTTGCGTTTTCGCTCCGACATGTGGGCCGGCCTCCGGTCTTTCTTTATACCGTATCCAGCAGACGACCCCACGAGAAAAGCGCCCGTCACCATTTGCCCGCTTGCGTGCCGGTGTGCCAAGATGGCGGCGAAAAAAGTGCGGAAGTCCAACCGTGACCATGGCCAACGCCCCCACACCTCGCCCACTCCCCTGGCGGGAGCCGACCCTGCTCGCCCCAATGGAGGGCGTGGGCCACGCCGTGCTCCGAGACCTCGTGGCCGCCCAAGGCGGGCTGGGCATGGTCTGCATGGAGTTCTTTCGCGTCGGACGCGCGCCTGTCCACGGCCCGACCCTGGTCCGCCGGATCGTGCGCACGGCCGGGCTCCCCCTGAGCGTCCAGCTCCTCGGCAGCCACCCGGACCGGTTGGCCGAAGCCGCGGCGGTCGTCGCAAAAAGCGACGCAGATGTGGTGGACATCAACCTCGGCTGTCCGGTCCGGCGGGTGGTGTCCAAGGGGGCCGGGGCGGCGCTGCTCCGCGATCCCGTGGCGTTGCACGCGCTGTTGGCCCAGGTGCGCGGTGCTGTACACGGGCTCCTGTCGGCGAAGATCCGCACCGGGTTCGGGGACTCGTCCCGGGTCGACGACATCGGCGACGCCGTGGAGTCGGCGGGCCTGGACTTCGTGGCCGTCCACGCGCGCAGCCGGGACCAGCAGTACGGAGGCGTGGCAGACTGGGGCCTGATCCGCTACCTGAAGCGGCGACTCTCCATCCCCGTGGTGGGCAACGGCGACTGCTGGTACGCGGTCGACGTGGTCAGGATGGACCGCGAGACAGGCTGCGACGCCGTGATGGTCGGCCGCGGGGCCCTGCGCAACCCATGGATCTTCGCCCAGGCCGCCGCGCTACGGGACGGGCGCGCGCCCCCGGCGCCCGGGGGCGCCGACGTGGTGGGCTACCTCGAGCGCGCGGCCGCCGCCTACGCCGGCGTTTTTCCCGATCGACCGCGACTGGTCACCGGTCGCGTCAAGGAGCTGGTCCGCTACCTGGGCCGCGCCGTGCCGGACGGCGGCGCCTTTCTCCACGAGGCCCTGCGGACCCCGGACACGTCGGCGCTCCTGCGGGTGGCCACCCGCCGGTTGGGGCGACGCGGCGCCGAGGACCTGGATCTCACCGCCGAGGGCCACCTGGGCCTCGAGGCCTCCGGGGGTGTAGGGGAACAGGAACGCCGGCCCTGAGAGGTCAGCGCCGGCCCTGGAAGGCCAGCGCCGGCCCTGGGAGGTCAACGCCGGCCCTGAGAGGTCAGCGCCAGCCCTGGGAGGTCAGAGCCAGCCGACCGCGCGGCCGAGGTAGCAGGCGCCGTAGGTGACCGCGAAGGCGATCACCGGCGTGGACACCCAGGCCAGGACGATGTTCGTCAGCACCCGGCGATTGACCGTGCGCACTCCCTTGACGAAGCCGATGCCCAGCACGCCGCCCACCACGGCCTGGCTCGTCGACACGGGCACTCCCACCATGGCGTAGACGTGCACGGTCACGGCCTCGGACAAGATGACGACGAAGGCGCTGAAGGCGTCCAGCTTCACCAGCCCCCTCCCGACGGTCATCATCACCCCGCGGCTGAAGGTGATGACCCCCAGGCAGATGGACAGCCCGCCCACGACGCAGGCCATCCTGGCAGTGAGCATGCCTTCCCCCACAAAGGCGCCCGTGACGTTGGCGACGTTGTTGGCCCCGAGGGCGTAGGCGCCGTAGGACCCCGCCAGCACCAGGAACCAGCGCACCACGAAGTCGTACTGGAACACGCTCAGGTTCAGCACATTGAAGATCTTGCCCACGACCACGTAGAAGAACACCGCGGCCACCATGGCGCCGATGGGCGTCCCCACCCAGCAGGCCACGACCTTGCCCAGCACGCCCAGCTCCACCTTGCCATGGAACAGGCCCACCGCGATGAGCGCCCCCACGACGGCCTGGGACGTGGACACCGGAAGCTGGCGCCAGGTCATGACCGTGACGGTCAGCGCCGCCACCAGCCCCGTGAGGAAGGCGGTGTTGAGGGTGGTCTTGGACAGGGAGCTGTAGGTGTGCATGCCCTCGGCGCCGCCGAGCACCGCCCCGAGGAACAAAAACACGCAGCACAGGACGGCCGCCGTCCAGAAGCGCAGCATCCGCGACGCCACCGCGGTGCCAAAGACGTTGGACGCATCGTTGGCGCCCAACGCCCAGCCCAGATATGCCCCGGAGACGAGCTGCCACATGGCGCCCCCGTCAGATGCGCCTCTTCAGGGAGATGATCTCGAGACGGCCCGCCACGTTCTCCGCGCTGTCGGAGATGTCGCCGATGAGCTGGATGAGCTCGCGCAGCCGGATCTGCTCGCAGCCATCCAGGTCCGAGGCGAACACCTCGCGGATGAGCTGCCCCTCCAGCTGATCGGATTCGCTCTCCTTGGCATCCACCGGGTCCACCGCGTCCCCCACGGCATCCGGGGACGTGAACAGCTTGTCCACGGTCTCTCGCACCAGCCGATAGGCTTCCACGTTGATCTCGATGAGCTTCGCCAGCTCCGGCTTGTACGACTCGGGCACCGGCACCTGCTGGGTGTCGAGCATGAAGGAGATCGTCTCGGCCAGGTTCGGCATCTTGTCGAAGTGCTCGAGCAGGCCCATGAGGTCCCCCCGGGACTCCGGCAGCAGGGACCGGCTGTAGAGCATCTTCTCGACCTCCCGAAGCAGATCATCGGCGCGTGACTCGGCGACGTGGATTCGCATGTCGATCTCACGAAAGCTCTCACAAGGCCCGTCGTCGAGGTAGCAGCGCACCCCGATCTCGAACTCGTCGATGGCCGTGTCCGCCGTCTCGAAGTACTCCTGGATCAGGGCTCGCACCTCTTTCTCGCGCCGAAAGAACAGGGACATGCTCCAACCTCCACGCCAGGGGCCAGCCGAGTGGCCCGGCAAATGTGAAACGCTGCCACAATCGGGGCGTAGTGTCACGCTCTTGTGGTTGGGGGATCATCCAAAGGAGGATCCGGGTCCTCGCCTTGCTGCGCCTCTCGACGCTCTTTGTCTTCGGCGGCTTCCAGGAAGAACTGGAAGTACTGGATGGCCGAGAAGATGGAGAAGACGAGGGACACGTAGATCACGGTGAGGCCCACGGAGTGGAAGTCGATGACGTGGTTGGTGCCGAGGAGTGGATAGGGAAAGTGCAGGATGAGAAAGGCGATGCCGATGAGCTGGAAGGCGGTCTTGTTCTTGCCGAAGGGTGAGGCGGCGATGACCAGACCTTCGGAGATGGCGATGCCGCGGAGCCCGGTGATGGCGATCTCACGGCCGATGAGCAGCACCGCGATCCAGTCGGGCACCCTGCCGATGCGCACCATGTACACCAGCACAGCCATGACCAGCAGCTTGTCGGCCAAGGGATCGAGGAACTTGCCCACCACGGTGATCATCTTGCGGGAGCGGGCCAAGTAGCCGTCGAGGGCGTCGCTCACCGACGCCACCAGGAAGATCAGGCAGGCCCAGAGGCTACGCACGGGATCGCTGTCGTCGATGAACACCAGCACCAGGGGAATGGACGCGATGCGGGCGAGGGTGATGAGGTTCGGGAGGTTGGTGAACTCCTCCCGGATGGTCTGCCGCCGGCGCGCGCGACGCTGGGTCTGTTGGGTTTTGGCCTCGGTACTCACGGCCGATCAGTCCTCGCGCACCGCCTCGACCAGGCGCTCCGTCGAGCGCACCAGGATCACCCCCTCACCCTCACAGCGCAGCATGGGTTTGAGCACGGACGCCTCGGGCGCCGCTGCGCCCCGCGGCAGGGTCTGCGGTGAGACGCGCCCCATCCAGCCCACCAGCCCCTCCTCGGACACGTAGGCCTCACACTCGGGCACCAATCGCACCTTGCGGAGCTTGTCGGCGCCCACCAGCGCCAGCCGCCCCTCGCCCCGGATGTGGATCAGCTCGATGGGGCCGGCGGCCCCTCGGACCTTGCCGTTCTCCCAGTGCAGGGTGGACTCGAAGGCGAACAGGAGCTCGGTACGCAGGTACAAAAAGTCGTCGAAGAGATCGAGCACGGTGACCTGCTCGTTGCCCGCGTCACAGAGCAGGACCCCATCCCCCAGCACCTTGATGAAGCGACCGCGACTGTCCACCATGGGCTCTTCGGTGAACTGTCCCTTGGCGCGACGGCGAGCGTCCTCGAAGGTGAGATCGCCCACGTGGGCCGTGAGCGCCTCCGCTCGGATGAAGCCGTCCTCCTCCACGGGAAAGATCAGGGTGTTGGCCTGCGGCGCGCGCATCCGCACGACCCGCGCGGACAGGTCGATCAGGTCCGCCGTGGCGTAGGAGAAGATGGGCACCGACTTGCCAGACGCGCCCGCCGCCGGGGTGGGCTGCCCAGGCTCGACGGCGGCTGGCTCCGCGGACGGCGTCAAGCCCTGGGACGGCACCTCCTCCGCCGGCGACGCGGCGGGCAGGAGGCCCGACTCGCTCGGCCACGGCTCCCGGGGAGCCACGGCCTCATTGATGACGGCGTCGATCTCGTCGTCGAAGCCGTTTTCGCCGTAGGGCCCGGGGCCCTCGGCCTCGGGCGCCACAAGATCCGCCGCAGTGGCCGACGGCTCCTCGGGCGTGGGCTCTGCGAGCGTGGGCTCCGCGAGCGTGGGCTCCGCGGCTACCGGCGCCCCTGCGACGGGCTCGGAGGCGTCGGCCATGGGAGCGGGAGCCTCCACGGGCAGGGTTTGACCATCGGAGGTCAGGGTCCGCATCTGCTCGTCGGGCGCCGCGGACGCCGCGGGCCCCACGGGGGGCGGGCTCCCTGGTGCGGGTCCGGCGGAATCAACAGGGGGCGGGCTCCCTGGCGCGGGTCCAACGGAATCAACGGGGGGTGGGCTCCCTGGCGCGGGTCCGACGGAATCAACGGGGGGCGGGCTCCCTGGCGCGGGTCCGGCGGGCTCCGAGGCGGGCGCGGTCTCCGGGGGCGCGACGGGCTCCAGCGGGCCCGTGGGGCTGCCAAAGGGATCCGGATCCGGCGGCAAGGCCTCTGCGGTGAGCTCGGCCATCACGGGGGCCTCGCCGGCGCCGTCGGCGGCGATGATCTCGTCCATCCGCAGGACCATGGCCTCCTGACCGGCCATGCGGAAGGCCTCCCTGGCCTGGCGGTAGTCGCCACGATCGCTGTGGAGCAGCCCCAGGTAGCCGTAGGCCCGCTGGTGCTCCGGATCGATGGCCACGCCGCGGTTCATCTCCTCGAGGGCCTTGTCCGCGTGACCCTGCTTCATGTACACCAGGCCGAGGTTCACGCGCAGGGAAGCCTCCTCGGGGAAGCGCTGCACGAGCAGCTCGTAGATCTGCTGCGCCGGCTCGTAGTCGTCGAGGCGGAAGTAGACCAGGCCCAGCAGGCTGAGGCACTTGGGATCGTCAGGGTCGATACGCGAGGCCTGCTCCAGCGTCTCCCGCGCCTCGACGATCTTGTCATTGAGCAGCAGCTCGCTGCCCCGATAGAGGTGCTTGAGGTATTCTGCCTGGTGCGGGTTCTCTTCTTTGCCGACGCTGTCAGTCATCGCTACCCCGTGGCGCAACCCAATAAAGCCCTCGACATGATAGGCCACCAGGCGCCCAGGTCAACGAATATCCCCGCGCCGACGGAACGCCAGATTCACGGCAAGGGCCCGGAAAAACACGGCCTGTGAATCCGGGCTCGATCTGGGGTAGGGTGGAGGCCCTTGCGCACGAAACATCCCCTGGCACTGGGAGACGGCTCCATGCGGCGACACCATCTTTCGGCACATCCCCTGGCCTCGGCTCCGGCCGAGGCCTTCGCAAACGGGCTCACCGTGAAGGTGGCGCTCACCGTGACGCTGGCGCTCACCGGCCTGACGCTGGCCAGCTGCAGCGACAGCCGCCTGGACCCTGCGGGGCTCAAGCAGGCCGGCAAGTCAGCCGTCGACAACCTTCCACCCGGGCCGGCGGCGAGGCTCCGTCCCGGGCCCGGGGCCAGACACCGGCCCCAACCACGGCGCCGGCCGCGGCCCGTGACCAGCGCGACCATCCCCACGCCGCCCTATCGGCTGGACGTGCGGGTGTCCCCTCAGGACCTGTCCCTGGTCCCGCCCGACGCCGCCGTGGTCGTCGCTCTCCGACCGGACCTCCCCGCGAGCCTCACGGCGCTCCTGGGACCCCACGCGCAAACCCTGCATCGGTTGCCCGCCCTGCAGTGGCTCGGCAAGGAGCTCCTCAGCCAGAGCCTCGCCACGCCGCTGGGGCTGCGCCCCCGGAGCGCAATCCTCGTGGCGCTGCTGGCGCGATCGGGTGCCTTCGATTCCCTGAAAAACCACCTCGACGCCCAGGCCCGCCGCGCCGCCAAGCCAGGCGCCGGCCCGCAGGTCCGCGCCGCCCTGGCCCCTGCCCGGCTGCCCGCCACCACGATCCGCATCCGTATCGTGGCCCAGGTGGCAGACGCCGCCAAGGCACGGGCCGGCGTGGAGGCGCTGGTGGCGCGGGCTCGCCAGGCAGGGCACCGGACGATCCAGCTCACGAGCGCACCGACCACACCGAAGGCCTGGAGGGCGCTCGCCGCCAGAGGCGTCGTGGCCGTGGGCCAAGGTCCCGACAGCGCCCAGGCCTGGACCCTCGCGGCGGGGCGCCTCATCGTGGACTTCCTCCTGCCGGTCTCCGGCCCCTGGTCCACAGCGCGGGCCATAAAGGAGCTCGGCACCCTCGAGGCGCTCGCGAGCCTCGCGACGCCCGCGAGCCCCGCGACCAAGACCTCCCCGGTACGCCCCTTCGACCGGGTCGTCCTCCTGTCGAGCGCAGACCTGTCGCTGGTCATCCGGGGCCCCGCGCTGGCCCAGGCGGCCCGATGGCTCGGGGTGCGGGCCATGTTCCCGGCCCTGCGCGCCGTCGCCCCCGAGCGGCTCCCCGACCTGGTGAGGCTGGGTTGGCGCATCGCCAACCTGCCCGTGGCGCTCCAGGGCGCCGGACCGCGCCCCTTTGACGGCTGTGGCGTCCGACTCTACCTGGTGGGGGACCACCCGCAGCTGCGGATCTCCTGGCACCTCACCGCCAGGGGCCGCAACCTGGTGGACGAGCCCACCGCGGCGGTGGCTGGCATCGACCTGGCGCGCGACAACGGCCTGGTGGAGCGCTGGCTCAAGCCCCTCGCCCACCGGGCCCCCCGGGCGCTCCCTCCCGTCGCGGCCTTCGCCGAGCCCGGGCTGAGCAAGAAGCTCTTCGAGGGCGGCTTCTTCATGTGGCCCCTGGCCCTGGCCGACCTCTGGCCCCGACTGATTCCGGTCAAGCCCGTGCGCAAGGCCGTGCTGAAGATCCTCCGCACCAAGGTCCGCCCCGGCCGGTTCGTGCGACGCATCAACGTGCGCCGGCAAGGCAAGGTGCTGGAGCTGACGCTGGAGGGGAGGCCCCCACGACAGGCCACGAACCCGTGACCGGGCCTAAGGGGCCGCGAATCGACAAGTCGATCGCCCTAGCCGCCGATGCATCCCGGCTCCCTTCGTTGCTCCTTCTATGAGGCCCGTCAAGCAGGCGTCTCTGGTTTCTTTTTTCTGCTCTGATTCCCGTCGCTTTGAGCGTTGGAGCCGCCGTTAGCATCAGCAAGGAAGCGACAGCGAGCGCCGTCTTTCGGAAAATCCGCTGGCCGGTCTTTAGGGGCGTGTCGCGACGTGAGCGATCCAACCACCTTCTATCCGTGCTCGCGCGAGCGCGAGACACCGAATGCTGCATGCGCCTTATCGGCGTCTTGAAAGACCGCTGAGGAAGTCGTCCAATCTCATATACCGGTCCGCTTGCGCGAGACCCAGGAGCAACGCGGACACCTTCACCAGCATCAAACCGTATTCCTGCTTTGCGCCATGTCTGGTTCCGACGCGCTATCCAGCCGTTTTCTTGAGCTCGGCTCCAGGAGGCACAACTCCAAACTCGGCGAATTGCCACAGGTCGATAAAGAGCCTTCGTGCTACAGCTACGATGCCGATACGGCGACTTCGACCCGAGGTTGACCACCGCTTTTGAAACCACTGACTGAGCTTGCTCTGGGGCTGGTAGCGAAGCCACAGCCAGGACAGCTCCACGAGTAACGAGCGGATGCGAGGGCTGCCGGCTTTGCTGATGCCCTGTTCGCGATTGGTCCCCCCCGAGTCGAACGGCGTCCCGGTCAAGCCAATCAAGCTGCCCGCCTTCCTCCGGTTCATGTAGGGGCGCCAGCCGAACACCTCCATCACCAGCATCCACGCGCTCGTCGTCCCGATACCTCGTAGCGTCGTCAGCGTGGTCACCTGCTCGATTTGGGGCGTATCGAGCTCCTTCACGCGTCTGTCGCGCTCCTTCTCGACCGTCCGAAGTTGCTCGCATGCGAGTCGATACCGAGCCTGTTCGCGCTCGAGCTCTGCATGGAGGTCGGGCGGCAGCGGCTCGCCGGCCCAATCCACCATCTTCAGCGAAAGCACCCTGGGTGCATCCATTCCCATTGTTGCCATCAGCGCACGGATGCGGGCTTGGTGTGCCTTCCTTTCTTTGAGAAGACGCTCTCGCTCGCGGTGCAGTCGGCGGGCATCTTCCTGCTCTGGGCTCGGCACTCGGGCTACGCTCCATACCTTGGGCTCGCCTTCGTGGTACCGCACAAGACGAATCACCAGCTTCGTCGCGTCCAAGCGGTCCGTCTTGCGTTTCCTCTTTCGCCGCTCCACCTCGATGCTCGCCGGGTCCACCACCACGTTGGACACCTGCAACTGCTCCAGCATGCGATGGACCCAGAACCCGTCCCTCCCGGCCTCGTAGCAGCTTTTCACCGGAGCATCTTCGGGCAACTTCAGCCGACGCTTCGCTTTGCCGATCTCGGTCTCGAGCTGCTCGATCGCCCCACCGGCGATCGTCCTGATTCTCGGCTTCCCTGCGCCGGATAGGAAAGCAAGCTTCCAACTGCTTTTGCTCAGCTCCAGAGCCATTTACAGCGTAGTCTGGCACTTTGTGGTATCCAACCGACGGGGGGAGTGGTCCATGGTATCTCTCCTTTTTGGGTGACACCAGAGTGATACCCCACTCCTCCCGCCTAGTCGCGGCGCTTGGGCCTACATAGCATCTCGTTGTATAGCAGCAGTATACTGCCTCGTCGGGCCTTGCGAGCCGGGCGCCTTGACGCCCCGGATCGACCGACTTGTCGATTCGCGGCCCCTAACCCGGCGTAGCCGGAACAATATAGGTCCCGGCTTCACCGAGAACGATTGGCTGTTGGCGATTGGCTGTTGGCGATTGGCTGTTGGCCAAGATTCCGGATCTTCTGGCCAATCGCTGACGGCCAACAGCAGCTCGATTCCAGCTCGATGTGTGCCAGAGTTGATACCATCGTGCAAAGAAACGTGTTGCCAAGAGACTACGGCGTCTCGTCGTGTCCGATGTCGCAGGTGACGGGATCGGGGCGGGGGTCGCCCTCGTAGTCCTGCCCGGGGGGCATCATCAGCGGCACCTTGGTGCCGGCCGACTGGAGCACCAGGGCCGTGGCGTGGAAGTCACTCAGGGGCAAGAAGCCCGGGCCCTCCGAGATGGCCGTGTCGGTGCCTTGGAACACCGGATCGCCCTCGAGATTGCTGTTGAACTCGATCGCGTTGGTGGGCGCGATGGGGTTGTTGAGGCAGTCGGGAATGCCGCCAATCACGTCCACGCCGGCCTGACAGAACTGGACACCGGTCGACTCGTGGTACCCCCAGGTCTGCGACCCGATCGGGTTGTTGTCCCGGCTGGCAATGGCCTGGACCCAGACGTTGTGCGTGAAGGCCAGGGCGATGAAGGCGTCGAAACCGTTGCCGTCCTCGTACACTCCGTAGCGCAGGCAGGACCTGCCTCCTGCATCGATGATGTTGTTGTGGAAGTCCAACCCTGCGCCGCCAAACACGCCGCCGGCCGTGACCGCGAGATGGATGGCCCGCGCGTCGGGCTGGATCGCCCCGCACGCCGCGTGGCGTTGCCCCTGCGCGTTGATGTAGTTGTTGTAGACCTGAGCGTTGGCCCCGGGGTTCCCCGAGTCGTCGAGCCGCATCCCGGTGGCACCGCTCTGGCTGAACCCGCCGAAGACGAGGTTGTTCCATACGAAGGTCGGCATGGCACGACCGTCCATGACGTAGAGCCCAATGGAGCGGGCCCACATGTCCTCGCACTGCACGTCGTGGGTGCCCGCGCCGTCCACCACGCCGCAGGCCTCGATCAGGTTGGCCGAGACCATGCACTCGATGTTGCAGTTCCACACCCGGGCCCCGCGCTGGACCAGGCCGCCGGGCACGACGCCGCCCCAGATCCGGTTGTTCGAGATCCACGCCTGGTCCACCTCGGCCGCGTCCAGGCCCACGGCGGTGCCCTGCATGTTCGCCCGGGCGTACCCGCCGGCGATCTCCTGCACCAGGCCGACGGCGCCGTTGACGAAAAGATCCGACCATCCGGTTCCCCCGGCGTCGAACCGGATGCCGTAGACGCTCCCCGGATCGTTGACAGAGTTGTCCCGGTATGGGTTGCCGATGATCAGGACGTTGCTGTCGGCCGAAATCGACGTGGTCGGCGCTCCGGTCTGCTCGCCGTTGATGCCCACCGCCTCCACCGACCCGCGGCCGCCCGCGATCCGCTGGTTCCCAAAGACGCCCACCCCGGCATGGAAGACGCGGACGCCCCAGACGTACTGCGGCCTGTTCACGGCGATCCCCGCGTCAGGCTCGATGTTGCCCACCACGTCGGTGTTGTCCGAGATGTCCACCCACACCGCGCCCATGTTGGACCGCTGCTGGACGTCCACGCCGACCGATGCCGTGAAGCTCCCCGCCAGGATGGGGCCACCCAGGACCTGCGCGTTCTGGGTGATCTCCTTGAGGCCGCCTCCACTCTCGTCCTGCACCAGCACGCCGATGCCGTTGGCCACGCGCGGCGTGGGCGTGGGATTCGAGTTGCCCGGGCCGCAGTGGGGCGCGCAGCCCTGGATCAGCCCGTTCAGGGTCACCGACAGCTGATCACCGTTGAGCGCCCGGATCCCGATCGCCTGGGGCGTACTGGTGCCCGGGCTCAAGCCAAGCGGGATCCCGCCGCCGAGGATCTCGAGGTTGTCGTCCACGGTCACGCTGGGCACGGTGTCGGCGTGGACGCCCACGGCTGACGATCCGCCCAGGTATGGGTCCAGGGTGCCCGGGTCGATCATCGCCCCGGAGACGAGGTCGTTCTGCCCGACGACCAGGCTGGCCGCCTGGTCGGCGTAGATCCCGACCAGGACCGCAGAGGAACCGACCGCGGTCCCGTCGACACCACCGCTCACGGTGTTGCCGTCGGTGACCCGGACAACGGAGCCGTTGGTTGCCCAGATGCCATATGCCCTGCTGCCCGTCGTTCCGCCACGGACGATGTTGCCAGAGGAGACCTCCGCATCCGCGACGTTGTCGAAGCGCAACCCGTAGGCGCCGCCGCCGGAGTTGGCCGTCCGCCCGTCGATCTGATTGCCGGTGGTGCAAAGCACGGTGGACGCGTTGAGGAAATGGGCGCCGTGAGCCGTACCCGTGGAGGTGCCCCCCACGATGACGTTCTGGGTCAGGGTGGCGTCCAGGACGCCGGCGTTCCGCTGGAGGTAGAGCCCACGAGACGACGAGGTACCGTCCCCGCCGCTGAGGTTGTTCTGCGTGGCGGTGAGGTTGCCCTGGCCGATGAAGCCGACCGCGCCGGAGGCCGCAGAGCCCATCCCGCCGGTGAAGTCGTTCTGCAGCAGCTGCAGGTCGACGTATCCGCTCACGCTCACCCCGACGGCGACGGACATTCCATCCCCGCCGAACACCAGGCCGGTGGAGGGATCATCGGTGTTCTGCTCGATGATCGGCTGGATCGGAGTGGACAGATCGGAGGAGACGACGTCGATGCCCACCGTGGTGTCGATCATCCCCCCGGCGATGGCGTCTACGATGTTGCCCCGGATGTGCGGCGAGGCGTCGGCGACGGTGATGTTGGCCTTGCGCGGCATGACGACGCCCGCTGCCACGGACCGCACGCAGAACCGCTCGAACAGGTTGGTGGTCCCACCGGTGAAGCGGATGCCCTGGGCCGTATTGACCTGGACCAGCGTGGCGCCGGACACGGAGGTGTCGCAGGACGGAGCTGCGGCCCGGGTGAGGGTGGCGAGATCGGTGTACCCGCCGAGGATCTCCGGGTCGGCGCCGCCCGGGGCAGCGTCGATCACGAGCGTCTCTGCCACCTGGGCCGCGGCACCCTGCGGGTAGGTCCCCTCCTTCACGTAGACCGTGGGGAACCCGTTGGCCCGGGCGGCCTGGACGCCGCCGGTGATGGTGCACCACGGCCGGGTGAGGTCGCCGCACTCGTCGAAGGGGATGCAGTCGGCCTCCGAAACGTAGGGGCCCACCGCCGACAGGGTCACCGTGACCGTGTCCGGCGCTGAGTCCACATAGCCGTCGTTGACCACGAGCGTGTAGGTGTAGACCTGGTTGCAGGCTCCCCCGATGAGGGAAGGCGTCGGCGATGTGGGATCGTCCAGGGGCGGCGCCCCGGCGCCCGGGGTCCACAGATACGTCAACGGATCGCCGTCCGGATCGCTGCTGCCGGTGCCGTCCAGCTGCACGGTCGCCCCGGGGGCCGCGGCGACATCCGGGCCCGCGTCGGCGAGGGGCACCTGGTTCACCTCCACGGTGAAGGTGGCCGTGGCCGTGCCGCCCTGGCCGTCGTCGCCGGTCACGCTCACCGGGTCCGCCACGCCGCTGTCGTCGCCGGCGCCCACCGGCGCGAAGGTGAAGGTGGCCACCGAACCGGCGGACGTGAAGGACGCGTAGCCGGGCGAGGTCTCGGTGAACCCGAGGGCGTCGCCGTCCGCGTCGGCGAAGGTCACGTCCACCACCGCGACCTGGCCCACGGTGACCACCAGGTCCGGCACCGGGTCGGGTGTGAAGGTGGGCGCCAGGTTGTCGAAGGTCACGGTCTGCACCACGGTCACCAGGTTGCTGTCGGCGTCCTGGATGGTGAAGCTGACGTCGAAGGTGGCCGAGCCGGTGGGGCCGGCGTCGTCGCTGTCCGGATCCAGCGTGATCCACACCTGCACCGTGGCCCCGGGCCCGTCGTTGCCAAAAGCAACCCCGCCGTCGGGCACGGCCGAGGAGTCCGTGGTCGCCACCGAGAGCGAGTCACCGTCTGCGTCGGTGCAGGTGAAGCTCACCACGTGCGCCCCGCTGCTCTCGTCGCGCTGCACCGGCGTCGTGGGGTCTGGCACGCAGACGGGCACCGTGTCGCCCACGCAGCCCGAGGTGTCGAAGGTGCAGTCCACCGCGCACCCCAGCGCGCCGCCGCCGAACCCCTGGGACGCGCAGTCCTGGCCGGCCAGGTCAGTGCCGTCGCATGCCTCCGGCGCCTCGGCCACGCCGTCGCCGCACACCGGCGCGGTGGTGCAGCCCGAGGTGTCGAAGGCGCAGTCCATCGCACAGCCCAGCGTGCCGCCATCGAACCCCTGCGACACGCAGTCCTCGCCGGCCAGGTCGGCGCCGTCACAGTCCTCCGGGTACTCCCGCGCGTCGTTGCCGCAGTCGGCGGCCTGGTCGCATCCGGACACGTCGAAGTGGCAGTCCGCACCGCAGGCCAGATCGCCGCTGCCCAGCCCCAGGCTCTCGCAGGTCGCGTCGGCGAGATCCGCGCCGTCGCACTCCTCGCCGCCCTCGACCTCGCCGTCCCCGCAGACGGCGACGATCTCGCACTGCGAGGTGTCCAGGGTGCACGCCGACGTGCAGCCCAGGGTCCCGCTGTCGAAGCCCTGGGACTCGCAGTCCTCACCGGCCAGATCGGCGGTGTCGCACTGCTCTGGGTACTCGATCACGCCGTTTCCGCAGGAAGCGTCGCCCGTGCACTGCGTGACATCGAAGGTGCAGTCCGCGTTGCAGCCGAGGGCCCCCCCCTCGAGCCCCAACCCCTCGCAGTCGGCTATCCCCACATCGTCGCCGTCGCACTCCTCACCCATCTCCAGACGGCCGTTGCCACACTCGGCACCCGACGCACCGGTCTTTTTTCCGCAGCCCACCAGCGACAGCACGACCGCGATCCCCAGAATCATGACGACACGTTGCATCGAAAACCTCCTACAACCTGACAGGGTATTACTGATACCGTGAATATTCATGGTTCAATAAATCGCATGGCCACGCACGCGAACCAACATCTTTTTTTGGGGTTCTCGTAGTGCAGTTGCGGCGAAGGGGCCGATGGTGGAAAAAAAGGGCCCGATCAGGGAATTGCTGAGCGGGGCCTAGAAATGCAGACCGGCGGAGACCTGCCCGCCCACCAGGTAGGTGGCCCCGAACTCGTACTCGTCGGCGTTGGCGTACTGGTGCATGATCGACTGGTATCCACCGTGCACCGAAAGCGAGATCCGCACCCGGCCGAAGTGCATCGCGAAGCCCACCTCCCCCGCGGCGCCGATGGTCACCAGGTCGTGGTTGCAGAAAACCATCGCCAGGGGCCCCACGTACAGATCGAAGGGCCTGTCCCGCATGGACGCCAGGAACTGAAAGATGCGCACGCGAATGCCCAGGCCGATGTAGAACAGCGCGTTTCTCTCGGTGGGATCGGCATCGGAAGATCCGGCCGCGTAGACCGGATCCGGGATGGGATCCTCGTACAGCGCAACCCCCACGCCGAGCTGAAACACCCCGACGATGGGACGATAGTGCCCGCCCTGCACCGTGAGCACCGGGCCCAGGAAGGTCACCCCGTCGGCGACGACGGTCCCCCCGAACCCCAGCTCTGCGGCGCTCCAGGCCTTGCGCTTCTGCTTGGCTATGTTGGTGGGAGGCGGGGCCGGGGACGGTGGCAACGGCGACGGCGGCGCGGCGTGGGCGATCCCGGCGAGACAAAGGATCAGGCCGGCGGCCAGCGCCTCGAGCCAGGTCTTGCTCTTGAGTGATGTCATCGCCCGAACCGTGCCACAGGGGCCGGGTGCGGGTCAACCGCGGACGACCTCCGGACGACCTCCGGACGACCTCCGGACGACCTCCGGACGACCTCCGGACGACCTCCGGACGACTTCCGGACGCCTCCGAGCGACCGTCGCCGGGGGTCTACCGGACCTTGCCAATCAGCGGGATCCTGCCGTCGGCCAGGTCATCCATGCCCTGCTGGACCTTCTGCTGCACCATGTGGTGGAGGCGGGCCAACACCTCGGGATCCCCTTTGGGGTCGCTCCGGAAGAGGGCGCGCCCCTCGGGCAGGTTGTGCAGCTCCATGGGCTCCATGGCCTTGATGTGGACCTGCGCCGGCAAGGGGATGTGCAGCGGCAGGGGAAGCTGCAGCCCCCAGGGGAATCCGATGGCGAGCGGGATGCCGTGCACGCTACGGATGAACCCCTCGATGCCCAGCAGCCGGACGATCCACTCCCCGCGCGTCAGCACCAAGAGGGTCTCGTGACCGCCCACGCTGGGCACGGGCACGATGGGCGTCCGGGTTCGCACCGCGAGCCGGATGTAACCCATGTGGCCGTTCCAATCGATGTGGTGCCGCTCGGCGTAGGGGCGATACACCTCCCAGGCTCCGCCTGGGTAGACCACCATGGCTCGATCCGCCTCCAGCACGGCGGCGGCGTTGACGGGATTGCCCTGAACGACGCCCACCCGCTCCAGCGCATCGGTGATCCGCCGAGGCGCCCTCCACAGGATGTCGTGGGCGAGAAAATGGAAGGGGCGCTCATAGCCGAAGTGACGATACAGCTCCGAGCCCAGCACGATGGAGTCCACGGGGAGGACGCCGCCGTTGTGCACGCTCACCAGCAGGGCGCGGCCGGCCGGCACCTTGTCGAGCCCCTCCACCCGTGGGCGAAAATAGGCCTGCAAAGGGCGCCGGATGGCCCGGCCGATCTTCTTTACCAGGTCGAAATCGACGTCGCTGGGGTGGGGAGATTCTCTCGGAAGCAGTACCATCGGGCCTCACTCTCACAGTGACCACGCTGACTCGTACGGGCATCCCGACGAGGTATCTTCCCTTGATGCGGGCCCCAGAAGACGGGTTCAACTCCTTTTTTCAACATATTGTAACCACACCTGTTTTCCCCAGAAATCCCTTGGGTGAAGGCGCATTATTCAGGACATAATCAGTTTGTTTTGTCCGAAAACAATTATGGGAATCAGAACTGGCGCCGGAACGCCAGAACGGCGTTCTGCCTCCAATACCCATCTCGGTATCGCTCCGCTCGCCGAGCCCACGCCTTTTGCCGCTCGCCGAGCCCACGCTCCAAAGGTTGCCCTAGGCCGCTCTGACCGCGCGGACGTGGCCAAGACCGGCTACGGACAACCTTCTGCGCGACGGCATCGCTCGCTGTGGTCCAGCCCGATCTTTGGAAAACGCTCTCGATCACCCCGGTCTCGAAGCGGAGGCAGGGGCCGGAGCGACCCCGAAGGGGCGCTGATTTCATTCATTGACGGATTCGTCTCGGTCGGGCCGGGGGATCAGCAGGCGCAGCCCGGGTCCAGGGGCGTCCAGACCCAGTTGGTGCGACCGTAGAACTCCGGAGACAGGCCAAAGGTGACGGCTCCGAAGAGGTTCAAGAGCACCCCGATGACGATGAGCACCTTCACCGGAGTGGAGAGGCGGCGCCCTCCCAGGGCGATGAGCAGCACCACCAGCGGCATGAAGTCCACGGCGAAGCGGTAGGAGAACTGCACGAAGCCCGTGTTCTGGTACAGCAGCACCAGGCCCGCCATGAGCGCCACCGCCAGCCAGAGGGGCCGGTGCCATGGGCCCGTGCGTCGGGGCCAGACCGCCAGGAGCAGCGCCGGGGTCACCAGCAGCAAGCTCATGCCGTGGCGGCTCACCAGCAGGTAGGGCGCGTCTCGCTGCAGGTGCGGCGTGAGGGCGAAGGCCGCCGAGAGGTTCCGGGCCAGGTAGTGCACGTCGAAGAGCCCGTACTGCTGGATCCGATCCTTCCACAAGATGTCCAGGTAGGTGTGGCCGAACTCGAAGGGCGCGTCGAACCGCGCTTGGTTGTGCCACATGAGCGCCGCAGCGATCACCACCAGGGGCGCGGCGAACACCAGCGCCGGCTTCACCATGGGCCGCCACCGCACGGCGCGCAGCCGCTCGCCCAAAGATCCCTTGGCGGGCCAGCCTCCGCGGGCGCGCAGGAGCTCGGCGGCGAAGAGCACCACCGCGAAGGCAAGGGTGACCCGGCTGGCCACGCCGCAGCCCAGGGCCAGGCCGGCCAGGAGCGGGCGACGCGCCTGGAGGGAAGCGTGGAGGTACAGCAGCAGCGCCACCACCCCCACCACGTGGGCCGTGTACCACACCTCACCGCGCACCGAGACGAAGTAGTTCACCGTGCCGAGGGTGAAAAGCAGGGTCAGCCAGAGGTCATCGCCCTCGGACCGCTCGCTCAGCCCGATCTCCCGCAGCCGCCCGAGCAGCAGAAAAAGCAGCATGGGGCTCAGGGCGGCGAGGACCACGCTGAACCACACGTCGTTGAACCGGTAGCCCCAGATGGCCACACCGGGCGTCATCAACAGCGCCGGCATGGGCGGGAAGGAGACGTACCAGTCCTGCCCCGCCGAGCGCCAGGCGCCGCGCTCGAGGCGCACCACCCGACCCGTTGTCGTGCGAAAGCGCTCCGACCGGCGGCGGTGCTTCATGAGCCAGGCGCCCCGGAGCACCGTGCCTTGCTTGATCACGCCCCGGCGGACCTTCACGTCCCGACGCAGTCGCACCTTCTCCACCCGCGCCCAGTCGTCGTGCTGACGCAGTCGGTTCTTGCGCCGGACCTGCGCCGCAGACAGGGCGAGGCGCCCGTGGAGGAAGGTGTCGGCTACGTAGACGAAGTGGTTGTTGGGGCTGGGCCGGGCGAGGCGAGGCCCGGCGGCGCCCACGAAGGCCCCGAGGGCCACCGCGAAGACCAGCGCCGCCCGCGCCCAGCGGGGCAGCCCGGTGAGCCGCTCCCAGGGTCGGATCTCCCCGCCGGTGACGTACGCGAGGTGGCACAGGGCCGCCAGGAGCACCCCGCCGTAGAGCCAAGCCCAGGCCAGGCCGCCCAGGCGCACGCGCCCCATCGCAATCACATAGATCGTCAGCGACACCAAGTAGGCGAGCTGCACGGCCACGCCGAGCCACGGACGACGGCGCAGCCTCCTGCGCGCGGTGAACGCCACGCCCACGAGCGTCGCGAGGGCAATCCCCAGGGGTACGGCAAGGGACAGCTTCACCCGCGCCAGGCCCAGGGGCACGAGCACCGCGGCCAAGGCACCCGCGTCCAGGACCACCACCGCCACCAGGGCGGCGTCCACCACCCGCAGCCACAGGAGCGCCCCCAGCAGGACCATCGCGCCGGAAGCAAGCCCCAGAAACCCGGGCGTCGCCGCCGAGAGGCGCACGCCCCCGGCCACCAGCGTCAGCGTCCACAGGCCCAGGGCCACGCCCGCCACGCAGATCAGTCCCGCGGCGATCCTCCGCCAAAGGTCGATCCGCCTGTCCGTGGGTTGCTCTGCCATCTGCGGCCCGGGTTCCATCGGTCCAGGGGCCAATCTACCCGAGAAGGCCCTGGATTGCCAATCACGCCCGCATCGGATCCCCGCCTTCGGGATCCGCCCGGACGGCCGCTCAGAATACTGCGGACAAACCCTTGACCCACTGCCCCCGACAATGGCACCCTCTCCCCAGCCGTATATCGGAAAAGTGGGACTTTCAAAGGATCGAAATTGGTGACTGGAAACGGAGGAATCTCATGGGAATCGTAGGTGGAGTTTGGCTTTTTCTGTTGGGCGTGCTCGGCGCCGCGAATCTGATCATCGCCCGCAAGCCCGAGGCGAAGGAGCTCATTGACAAGATCGCTCCCTACCAGGGCTGGATGGGCTTCGGCTCCATGTGGTGGGGACTGTGGGGCATCGTCTGGTTCGTGCTCGGGCTGGGCAACCTCAAGCACTGGCCCGTGTTCTGGATCACCTTCGGCGCCGCCAGCACGTTGCACTTCCTGCTCGGCACCCTTCTGGGCGTGGGGACCTTCAAGACCTTCGTCAAGCAGGAGCAGGCCGTCCAGAAGGTCGACCAGCTCGTTCTGAAGCTCGCGCCCATGCAGGGCACCCTCGGGCTCATCGGCATTGTCACGGGCATCTGGCTGGTGATCGCCAACTTCATCCGCATCTGACCCCGCGGGCCTTCCGCCTCTTCATCACTCCGTCGTCCGGAGCGCCCACCCGTGGCCGTGGGCGTCGATCAGTGTTAGAAACGGCCCATGTCGACGCCCGAGCGACCCGCCGGCGGCCAGGTGGATTCCGACACGCCCCTCATGGAGGTCGTGGGGGACCGGGTGGACCTGAAGCTCGGGTTCTCCTGCAACAACCGCTGCCGCTTCTGCGTCCAGGGGGACAAGCGCCTCCGCCTGGCGGACCTCGACACCGCCGAGCTGCGCATACGCCTCGCCGATGCTCGGGCCCACGCCGACAACATCGTGTTCACCGGAGGCGAGGTCACCCTGCGCGCGGACCTGCTCGAGCTGGTCGCCCATGCGAAGGAGCTCGGCTTCGGCACCATCCAGATCCAGACCAACGGTCGCATGCTCGCCTATCGAAAGAACTGTGAAGAGCTCATCGCCGCCGGGGCCAACGAGTTCTCCCCGGCTCTCCACGGCCACACGGCCGAGCTGCACGACTACCTGACCCGGGCCAAGGGCAGCTTCGCCCAGACGAGCCGTGGCATCCGCAACCTCAAGAACCTCGGCCAGCCCGTGATCACCAACTCGGTGATCACGCGGTCGAATTACCGCCACCTGCCCGCCCTCGCCCGGCTGCTGCTGCGGCTCGATGTGGACCAGTACCAGCTCGCCTTCGTCCATCCGCTGGGCAGCGCCCTGGAAAGCTTCCACTCGGTGGTGCCGCGCCTCACGCTGGTGGCGCAGTACGTGGCCGAGGCGCTGGACCTGGGCATCCACAACCGCCGGGTGGTGATGACCGAGGCCATCCCGCCGTGCTTCCTGCCGGGTCGCGAGCGGTACATCGCCGAGCGGATCATGCCCGAGACCCGGGTCTACGACGCCAAGGTGGTGGTGGAGAGCTACACCCAGTACCGGCTCACCGAGGGCAAGGCCAAGGGCCCACGCTGCCCCGACTGCGCTTGGAACGATCAGTGCGAAGGCCCCTGGCGCGAATACCCCGACCACTACGGCTGGGACGAGTTCGTTCCGGTGAAGGACAAGGCCAACCCGCCGTTTGGGCACCTGCCCGGGTATCGCCTCCCACGTCGACGCCGGTAGGTCGCCGCGGAACCAGGAATGGCTAGTCCCGGAGCTTGATCTCGAACCGCTCGCCGTCGCGGCCGCGGCGGACGTTGGGGGCCACCTCGCTGGCCACCTCGTCCACGCGGCGGGCCTGGCGGTTGTCGTAGCGGGGGCTCAGGTGCACCAGGATCGTCTCCCGGGCACCCGAGCGGTGGGCGATGCGAGCGGAGTCGGTCACGGCGAGGTGCCGCTTCTGGGCGGCCTCCTTGGCGTGCTCGGGCAAAAACATCCCTTCCAGGAAGGCCAGGTCCACATTCGCCATCAGGCGGTACAGGCCCGGGCAGGGCGAGGTGTCGGTGCAGAAAGCCACGTGGCGCCCGGTGCGGTGGGGACCCAGGACCTGGGTGGGCTCGATGGTCCTGCCATCGGGCAAGGTCACGGCCTCCCCGGTCTGGAGCTGCCCGTAGAGGGGCCCCGAGGGGATCTCCAGCCTCTGCGCCGCCTCGACGCTGAACCTGCCGGGCCGCTGGTGCTCCTCGAGCCGGTAGCCCACACAGAACACCGAGTGGCGCAGGGGCAGCCAGCGGAGGGTCACCAGGTCATCTCCATAGGCCACCGGCAGCGGATCCTTCTTGCCCGGCGCGGCGAGCGGATCCAGCTCCACGAAGTCCAGCCTGAAGGTGATGCGGCAGGCCAGGTCCCGGATGACGTCGCGGGTGAAACGCTCGATGCCCACCGGCCCCACGATGGTCAGCGGCGAGGCCTCCTCCATCTGGGACCGCAGCATGAGCACCCCGGGCAGGCCGAGGCAGTGATCGGCATGCAGGTGCGTCAGGGCCACCAGACGCAGGGCCCGCATTCCCACGTGCTGCGCCTTGTAGGGCACCTGGGTCCCCTCGCCGCAGTCGAGCAGGTACACCGCACCCCCGGTCCGCACCGCAACGGCGGTGAGAGGGCGACCGGGCATGGGCATCATGCCCCCGGTACCGAGCAACACACACTCCATGGAGGTTCCCTACGAGATGGGGGCAGATCAGTCAACCCCCGTCGGTGATTGTCACGGCCTCTTTTGGGCGACCTTGGGCAAGTGGGTGGGTCGACCGGCACGGCAGGTGGACCGCAGCACCCGGAGGGTGTGCTTGGTCTTGATCTCGTCGTTTCTGCGCGCGATGACCGTGATCACGTTGGCGCCCTCCCACAGGGGCACCACCGCGCTGAAGGGCAGCTTGCCCCCCGCGGCGGAGCGGTTGGCGCGGTAGAAGATCTTGTTGTAGTCCACGCCGATGATGCGACTCAGACCCGGTGACCGCAAAAGCCGCGTCACGCTGATGTAGACGTCGCTGACACGCGCCTTGTGCAGCGCCGTACCCGAGAGCGTGATTTGCTTGGCGGTGGTGACGTCGACGACCTTGTCGAGCTTGACCCGCGGGGGCGAGGGCAGCCAGTGCCAATCCAGCTGAGGCCGGGGACGCCCACGGCGCACGCGCGCCACGTCGGACACCCTGACGAAGCCGGTCGACTTCTTGCCCAATCGAATGCGGTAGTGCCCGCTCGGGGTGTTGTCGGCGCGTGCCTCTGCGGCGAAGCGCGCAGCCGCCGGGGCCCAGCCGATTACGTGCTTCTCCCGGGGGGACTGATAGATGGGCACCTTCGCCCGCTTGGGCTTGACCACTCCCCGGGCCTTGGCCGGGCCCGCCGCCGCCGCGGCGATGCGGATCTCGAGGGTCTCGCTGACGGACTTGCCCAGGGTGCAGTCGCCCACGCTCAGCTTCAGCTTCACCTTGGGCAGGGGCATCTGCTGCATGACCTTGAAGTCCAAGGTGACCTGCCGCGTGGCTCCCGGCTTGAGGCCGGTCAGGGAGTAGAGGCCACGCCCAACGGTGACGGCGTCCCCCGACAGCGACTTGAGCCGCAGGTAGGTCTCCCCCGCGGCGCCCTTGCCGATGTTCTTGACCTGCATCCGCAGCCGCACCGACTCCCCGGGCTGAAGCTCCCCGTCGCCGTTGCCCACGACGTCGTCGAGCATCTGCCAGGTGTAGACGAAGTCCGGCTTGGGTTGCGCTGTGACCCGCTACACCGCGCAGACGGCCGAGGGCGCGCGGCCATTGGCCACGAAGAAGCGCACGGACACGTCGTCGGCCCGAGCGCTCAGCCCCTTGCGCAGCTTCACCGTCAGCGTGGCGGTGCGGCTCTGGCCCGGACCGATCTTGCCGAAAAACACCTCCCGGTGCTGCAGCGGCGTGTACGTGGAGTAGACGAGACCCCGCACCTGGTAGGCCGCCCCCGCGCCCGCCGCGTTCTTCACCGTGACGGCAATCTTGAGGGGCTTGCCCGCGGTGGTCCTCCCGCCCTGGCCCACCGACAGCGACGCGCTGAGCCGCGGAGACCGGGCCCCCCGGGGCGCGGCGGACCAGTCCACCTTGGCCACCTTCTTGAGCTGAGCGCCGATCTTCCGGGCCTGGTCCCGCTGCTGGATCCGCAGCAACCCACGCGCCCCGGCCAGCAACCGCTTGCGGCTGGCCGAACGCGTCCGGAGGACCACCTTCTGCCCGAGCCTGATGGGGTAGTCCAAAAAGAACTTGTCCCGATCGGGACGGGCCTTGAAGTTCGGGCCCGCGCCACAGGGCTCGCACTTGAAGCCGAGCGGCGGCTTGCCCGCCAGGTGGAAAATCCGACGCTGGGGCGGCGTGCGCAGGGCCAGGCTCGCCCGCCGCAGGGAGCAGGCCCGGTCGCCCTCGCGCACCTCACGCTCGCCCACGCTGAAGTAGTTCACGCGGTCCTTGTCCACGGTCACCGGCTTGAGCTCGATGTCCGGGATCACGCCGATGCCCTGGATGGAGCGGTCCCCCGGCGTGAGGTACTGGGCGATGGTGACCTTGAAGCCAGACCGATCGCGGTTGGGGTAGATCACCTGCACCGAGCCCTTGCCATAGGTGCGCGTGCCGATGATCACGGCGCGGTCCAGGTTCTTGAGCGCCCCGGCCACGATCTCAGAGGCGCTGGCCGTGCCGGCGTCCACCAACACCGCCAGGGGCATCTTGCCGATGACCGTGCGCCCCCAGCGTGCGCGGCTCTCCCGCCGCTTCACACCGTGCTCCACCGTCGTGACGATGGTGCCGGAGTACAAAAAGGCATCCGCCACATCGATGGCCTTCGACAGGAGCCCCCCGCCGTTGCCGCGCAGATCCAGGACCACCGCGCGCATGCCGCGGCTCTTCATGGACTGCAGCGCCAGCCGCAGCTCCCAGCCGGTGGAGTACTGGAAGTTCTTGACCTTCACGTATCCCACACCCTGGCTCAGCATACGAAAGTCCACCGCGCGGATCTGGATGCGATCGCGCTGGATGACGAAGAGCTTCGGGGCGGCGCTGCCCTTGCGCTTGACCCAGATCCGCACCTTGGACTTCGGCTTGCCGCGCAGCCGCTTCACCGCCTCGTTGAGGGTGAGGTTCTGCGTCGACTCCCGCTCGATGCGCACGATCTGATCGCCGGCCCTGAGCCCAGCCCGGTGAGCGGGCGTCCCCGGCAGGGGCTTGACCACCGTCAGCGCCTGCGGATGCCCGCACCGGCTGATGGTGATGCCGAGCCCCCCAAAGGACCCGCGGGTGTGGATTTGCATCTCGCCGAAGAACTCCGGCCGCAGCAGCACCGAGTGGCAGTCCAGGGTCTTGAGCACCCCGTCCACGGCCGCGTACTCCACGTTCCGCCGCTTCGTGCCCGGGTGCAGGTGCTTGTCCATGAACCGGAACACCCCGCGCAGGGCCGTGGAAAGCGCCCAGGGGCTGTCCACTTTCTTGAGGGAGAAGGTCTTGACGGCCTTGTCCACCTGCACCTCCACGGCGCGGGTCCCCTTCAGCCGCACGATCACCTCGGGCACGTCCTGCTGGATCTCCAGCAGGGCCTTGGTGAACATCTTGCGCGGAGCCAGCCGCTTGGGCTCCACGTACCGGGTCCTGATCTTGGCCAGCACGTTGTTCATCACGCGCATCTTGATCAGGTCGTGCTTGCCCTTGGGCTGCTGCGCGCAGGCCATCTGCGGCGGCACGAGGGAGGCGCCGAACAGCGCCACCAAAACGAAAACATAGTAGGCCTGAAGCTTGGGGAGTCGTAAACGCATGGGCAATCCTTGGCCAGGAGGTACGGTACGCAACGGTCCGTCCAGGTCCGGGCCGTTCGGGTCAATTCAGTATAGCCCGGGTACGCCCGCACGCACCCACGCCCGCTCAATTAATACCCGAGGGGTGGGGCCGACCGCAAATGCGCACTTTCCATGGGCTGTGATCGCTACCCCTTGGTGAATTCCCGTTTCCGAGTGCTGCGGATTGATTTGGTGGCAGTAGCGAACGCTGTCGCTCAATGGAGCTTCATTGCCAAGGGGGAAGACGGATCCGCCACTTCGTGGCTCCAGCCCCCCCTTCCGTCCCCCCAGGGGGAAACCCGCGCTCTGCGCGGAGGGCGTCCGGGCGATCAGCACCAAGGGGATGCGATCACACCCCTTTCCATGGACATCAGGAGCGTCCACAGCCTGCGCCGCGGGAACCCCGACTACTTTCGCGGCACGGGAAAGCCCCGCTTGCGCATGAGGGCGTCCACCCGGGCGTCCCGGCCGCGGAAGCGCCGGTAGCCCACGGCCGGGTCGATGGTGTTGCCCACCGACAGCACGTGCTTGTGCAGCCGCTTGGCCACCTTGGGGTCGTAGGGCCCCCCGGCCTCGCCGAAGGCTTCGTAGGCGTCGGCGGTGAGCACGTCCGCCCAGAGGTAGCTGTAGTAGCCCGCCGAGTAGCCGTCCCCGGCGAAGACGTGGAGGAACTGCGGCGTCCGGTGGCGCATGACGATCTCGGCAGGCATGCCCAGGGCGGCGAGGGTCTCCCGCTCGAAGGCGTCGGCGTCGATCTTCTTGGCCCCGGCGAGGTGGAGCTTCATGTCCACCAGGGCGCTGGCCAGGTACTCCACCGTCCCGAAGCCCTGGTTGAAGGTGGCGGCCTTCTCCAACCGCTTGACGAGGGCCTTGGGGATGGGCTTGCCCGTCACGTGGTGCCGGGCGAAGCGCTGGAGCACCTCCGGCGTGGACACCCAATGCTCCAGGATCTGCGAGGGGAACTCCACGTAGTCCCGGTACACCGCCGTGCCGGCCAGGGAGGGATAGGTGACGCTCGAGCTCAGACCGTGCAGGGCGTGGCCGAACTCGTGAAAGAGCGTGCGGGCGTCGTCCCAGGAGATGAGCACCGGCGCGCCCGGCTTGCCCTTGAGAAAGTTCGCGTTGTTCGACACGATGGGGGCCACGTCGCCATCGAGCTTGTGCTGCGCGCGGTAGGCGCTCATCCACGCACCGGAGCGCTTCCCCGACCGGGCAAAGGGATCGAAGTAGAACAGGCCCACGTGGCGCCCGGTCTCGCTCTGGGTCACCCGGAACACCTTCACGTCGGGGTGAAACACCGCCACGTTGCGCACGGGCTTGAAGGTGTAGCCGAAGAGCTTCTGGGCCACCCAGAACATGGCGTCCCGCAGCCGATCGAGCTGCAGGTAGGGTTTGATCTGACTCTCGTCGAGGTTGTACTTCTGCTTGCGGACCTTCTCGGCGTAGTAGCGGTAGTCCCAGGGCTTGATGCGGAACTTCGCCCCCTCCCGCTTGGCCACCGCCTGCATGGCGGCCACCTCCTGGCGCACGCGCGCCACCGCCGGCTTCCAGACGCCCTGAAGAAGCGCCAGGACCGCCGCGGGCTTCTTCGCCATGGAGTTCTCCAGCCGCCAGTGGGCGTGGGTGGCGTACCCCAGGAGCTTGGCGCGCTCGGCGCGGAGGGACAAGATCCGGGTGATCAGCTTGTTGTTGTCGGTCTTGCCGCCCCGGTCGCCGCGGTCGGCGAACATCCGCCAGGCACGCTCCCGCAGGTCCCGCCGCTCCGAGTAGGTCAAAAAGGGAGCCACCGAGCTTCGCGTGTTGCGGATCACCCACTTGCCGGGCATCTTCCGCGCCTTCGCCTCGGCGGCCGCCGCCTCCCGCAAGGACGCGGGCACCCCGGCCAGGTCGCGCTTGGTCGCCAGCACCAGGAACTGGTCCGTCTCGTCGGCCAGCACGTTCTGCCCGAACCGCGTGAAGAGCCCGGCGAGCTCCTGGTTGATGGCAGACAGCCGCTTTTTGGCCTTGGTGTCGAGCTTCGCGCCCGCACGCACGAAGTCGCGGTACACCTTCCAGGTCAGCCGCTTCTGCTCCGCGGTGAGCCCGCCCTTGGCCCGCCCCTGGTACACCGCCTCGATGCGGTCAAAAAGCGCCGCGTTCTGCGTGATCCTGTCGGCGAAGGCGGCCAGCTTGGGGGCCATCTTCCGCTGGACCTTCTGGAACCCCGGCGTCTGCTTGGCGCCGCTCCACACCCCGTACACCGCCTTCACCCGGGACAGCGGCCGCATGGCCCGCTCCATGGCGGCGACCGTGTTGTCAAACGTAGCCGGCGTGCGACGCCGACCAATGCGCCCGAGCGCGGCCAGCGCGTCTGCCATGGCCCGCTCCAGGGCCGGCTCGAAGTGCTTCAGCCGCACCTTGCCAAAGGGCGGCACGCCGCCATGAGCCCCGGTCCAGGGCTGAAGCAACGGGTTGTCGGTGGCAGCGGCAGCGGCACCGCGAGCGGATGTGGCCTTGGGGGTCTTCGAGGGCATGGTCGGGCCTTGGCTCCTACAGGTCGCGAGCCCACCTGCACAAAGGGTGATCACAACAGGAATCAGCAGTCTTCTCATGGTCGCTCCATCCGGCTCGAAAGAGCCTCGCCAGGAAGGTACACCAAATGTCATGCGATCGTGAAGCCCTCACCTCCCCAGCACAGCCCGAGCAGATCTCTCCGTACCCAGAAAGAACCGTCTGCGCCCGCGGAACCAGCTTCCCAGGGGCAAACGGCAACGTTGGCCAGACCTGATTCGCCAGGCTCTGGGGTCCTTGCCGACGTTCACTGATCCTATGAGCTGACTTTTTCGCAGTTGGGTTGGGGGTGCCTGTCATTGAACTAAACCGCTACGCGGTAAGAGCGGAGCCGCTTCGCGGCAGTGTCCGTCGCTCCTTGGTCTTTCCCCCAAACGACTTCTGCAACATGATGGGGCTCTAACCCGATCCGGGTGAAT